>Ga0157371_10001718_pt1 | contig 22261 bp, 20 predicted proteins | sample C45metaG_FD_113462 | JGI IMG/M metagenome (GOLD analysis project Ga0157371, IMG submission 113462) | Corn rhizosphere microbial communities from Kellogg Biological Station, Michigan, USA - C4-5 metaG | ecosystem: Host-associated > Plants > Roots > Rhizosphere > Soil | place: USA: Michigan...
ACATGCAGATAAAACGATGGGCAAAGGAAAATTGATCGATGAGATCTTTTCTGAAAAATGTGAAGATCATTTTGTTCAACCAACTTTTATCATTGATTACCCGGTTGAAATGAGTCCGCTTACAAAAAAACACCGGTCAAAAGCGGGATTGGTAGAGCGTTTTGAGCTGATCATTAATGGAAAAGAGATTGCGAATGCCTATAGCGAACTGAATGATCCATTAGAACAAAAAGAACGTTTCGAAGAACAGTCCAAATTGATGGAGCGCGGTGATGATGAAGCGATGTATATCGACCAGGATTTTTTAAGAGCACTTGAATATGGAATGCCACCCACAAGTGGAATAGGATTTGGAATCGACCGCATGGTTATGCTTCTTACCAATCAGTCTTCTATACAGGATGTAATGCTGTTTCCGCAAATGCGGCCTGAAAAAATATTTGCCGAGGATAAAAAAAGTGAAGACAAGAAAGATTCAAAATAGATCTGTTTCATTTTTTGTTTTAGCTATTTAATCTTCCTGATTCACCTTTCCAAAAAATGGAAAAAAAAGATAGAAAAATATTAAGTGCTTAACAGTAAAGCAATAAAAAAGATCAATATTAATTTTGCAACAATTGATGAAATGCGCATGCATCCTTCAACAACTATAGCAATGCGAACGCGATTTTTCAGTACAGGCAGCAACATGGAAATTTTAATTTTGTTGATGATCTGAGGAAGATCATGACGCTCAATGATCAATTTCTTAATAAAATTTCTCCTTACCTCTGTTGAATAATTCTTTTCAGTAATCAAGCAAATAGGAGGAATTTCTATTTCCTGTTTCTAAAATCTATTTTTAATAAAAATCTTTTCAGTTACCAGTAAACGAAGAATTAACAATGATTTTTGTTTTTCTTCTTAAAAAGCATTCAAGGATTATTGTCAATCAGTTGCTTAAATCAAATTAGACAAATGAATAATTGTTTTATTCATTCTAAATTGCAAAACACAAAAGGGAAAAACTATGGATTTTGCGAAAAATGAACTAACGGCACAGGTAGCGGAAACGGTAAAGCAATTTGCAGAGCAATATATCAGGCCTCACGTAATGGAATGGGATGAAAAGCAGGAGTTTCCTGCTCATATTTTTAAAGAATTAGGAAAGCTCGGCCTGATGGGCATTTTGGTACCACAGGAATATGGTGGAAGCGGACTTGGTTATTTTGAATACAGTGCAGCTATTCAGGAAATCGCGAAAGTTTGTGGGTCGATTGGGCTTTCCTTTGCAGCACACAATTCTTTATGTACAGGACATATTCTTGCATTTGGCAGTAAAGATCAGAAAAAAGAGCTTTTACCAAAACTTGCTTCTGCGGAATATATTGGCGCCTGGGGCCTAACGGAACCAAACACCGGAAGCGATGCAGGAAATATGCAATGCGTCGCTGAAAAAGATGGAGGTGAATGGGTAATCAACGGGACAAAAAGTTGGATCACGCACGGTAAAAGTGGCGATGTGGCTGTGGTAATTTGCAGAACAGGTCAGCCGAGGACCCGGGATAATTCAACCGCGTTTATCGTAAGGCGTGGAACTGATGGTTTTCTTGCAGGGAAAAAAGAAAATAAACTGGGAATGCGTGCAAGTGAAACCGCTGAAATGATTTTTGACAATTGTAGAATTCCCGATTCTGCACGGATGGGCGATGTTGGAGATGGATTTAGACAAGCAATGAAGGTATTGGATGGTGGGCGTATTTCCATTGCTGCGCTTGGACTGGGAATCGCGAAAGGAGCTTACGAAGCTTCTTTGCAATATTCAAAAGAACGATACCAGTTTGGAAAACCGATTTCAGATTTCCAGGCAATTTCTTTTAAGCTCGCCGATATGGCAACAGAAATTAAAGCAGCAGAATTATTAATTGACCAGGCATGTGATCTAAAATTGAAGGGAGAAAGTGTAACAAAAGAAGCTGCAATGGCAAAATACTATTCAAGTGAAGTTGCTGTGAAAGTATCTACTGATGCAGTGCAGGTCTTTGGTGGATATGGATACACAAAAGATTTTCCTGTTGAAAAATATTACAGGGATAGTAAACTTTGCACGATCGGCGAAGGCACAAGTGAAATACAAAAAATAGTTATTGCACGGGAAGTGTTGAAATAAACTATTCCTCTTTATTCCCTCCGAAAAATCCACTCAGATTTTTTTTAGCAAATTCTTCCATGTTTTGTTGATTGGCACCGGGGATAAATTGGGAAATTTTGTTCATCAGATCACTGCTATCATTCATTGGGTCTGCAATGTTTGATTGAACATATTGGGGCGTTGTACCGGGGCCTGAAGGAGTAGTTCCGGATTGAAAAAGATTATCGATTGCACCTCCAACCATTGGAAATTTTTCTTTCAGATAATCAGCGATCGTTCCCAATATTTTATGTGATTGTTCTGCAGAAAGCCCATGAACGCTCTGCAATTTTTGAATTAATTCTTCCATAATTTCTTCAATTGTAGCAAAGTATAAAAGTAACCAATTTTATAAAATGTAAAAGATTATTTCTAAACTACTTGCTTTTATCTTTTTAATTTTGCATTATCCCCAAACCCAAAAGATACACGTTATGAAGTCATTATTTTCTACCATGTTCTTCGCTTTTCTGTTAGTACTTTCTTGCAACTCTTTTGCCCAGGATAAAACGGTGAAGGATTTACAAAGTGAAGCAACAAAAGATGTAAAGAAACCAATTATCGACAGCAGTAAAATATGGAATATTGGCGGCCAGTTTGATCTTAATCTTGCGCAGGGAAGTCAAAGTAATTGGGCAGCAGGTGGTGATGATTTTTCCTTTTCATTGAATACTTATTTAGGTGTATATGCTTTTTACAAAAAAGGAAAATACAATTGGGACAATACGCTTGATCTCAATTATGGGTTTTTAAATACAACAAGTTTGGGAAACAGGAAAAATGACGACAGGATAAATTTGTTGACAAAGGCCGGTTACGGGATTGCACCTAAATTAAGTTTGTCGGCTCTGCTTAATTTTCGTTCGCAGTTTTCAAAAGGATATAATTATAATAGTGACGGAACAAAAGAACTTCTTTCTGATTTTATGTCACCCGGGTATATTTTATTGAGTCTTGGTTTGGATTATAAACCTGTAGATGGCTTATCAATTTTTGTTTCGCCCATCACTTCAAGATGGACGATTGTAAGAAATGATAGTTTATCCGCCAAGGGTGCTTATGGTGTGCCTGCAGGCGCAAAAAGTAAAAATGAAATTGGAGCTTTCGTGAGTGTGAATTATTTGCACAATCTGTCAAAATCAATAACCTACAAAGGGCGCCTGGATTTGTTTTCGAATTATGAGCAAAACCCTCAGAATGTTGATGTGCTCATGAATAATATGTTCACCGCCCAGGTTTCTAAAGTTCTTACTGCCAGCGTTGGCCTCGATCTTATTTATGATGACGATGTAAAGCTTTTTGGACCAAATCATGATTCACCGGCACTGCAATTAAAATCACAGATAGCGGTAGGAATGAGTTTAAAATTTTAAAGTACAGCGAATTGTTATAACCTTTCAATAATTCCTGCAATTCCCTGTCCACCGCCAACACAAGCGGTAACGATTCCATATTTTTTATTCAATCTTTTGAGATCATTTATGATTTGAATTGTGAGTTTAGCTCCGGTACAACCAAGCGGATGGCCAAGTGCTATCGCCCCGCCATTGATATTTACTTTTTGCGGATCAATCTGCAGTGATTTAATAACAGCAACTGATTGCGAAGCAAACGCTTCATTTAATTCAATAAGATCAATGTCAGAAAGAGTCATTCCGGCTTGCTTTAAAACTTTTGGTACGGCTTCAACCGGTCCAACTCCCATAACTCTAGGATGAACGCCTGCACTGACACAAGCAACCAATCGCCCGATTGGTTTTAATTTTAATTCATTCATCATTCTTTCACTCATCACAATTACAAAAGCGGCTCCATCACTGGTTTGTGAAGAATTGCCCGCGGTAACCGTTCCGCCAACTGAAAATGCAGGTTTTAATTTTGAAAGGGCTTCCATCGAAGTATCGGCGCGCACTCCTTCATCCGTATCTACTACAAAAGTTCTCTTCTGTTTTTTTAGATTTTGATCAAGATAAATTTCTTCAACAGGTATGGGAAGGATGCCGTTTTTGAAATAGCCGTTTTTGATTGCGTTTAAAGCTTTTTCATGCGAGTGTAGGCTAAATTCATCCTGTTGTTCGCGTGAAATACTATATTCTTTTGCAACCGCTTCTGCCGTTAAGCCCATACCTAAATAATAGTCAGGAGTTTCGGACGTAACGGAATATGCAGGGACGGTTTTCCATCCTGAAGTAGGTACCATTGTCATGCTTTCGGTTCCGCCGGCAATAATACAATCTGCCATTCCGCTCCTGATCTTTGCTGTAGCGATAGCAATAGTTTCCAATCCGCTGGCGCAATAGCGGTTTACAGTCATCCCGGGAACTGAAATTCCCAAAGCTCTGACACTAATCATTCTTCCTATTTGCAGGCCTTGCTCGGCTTCGGGTACAGCGTTTCCAACGATCAGATCATCCACCCTGCTACTTTCTAATTCGGGAACAGATTTAAGTAATCCTTTTATTAAGTCTACAGCAAGATCGTCCGGCCTATAAAAACGAAAACCACCGCGTTTGGCTTTGGTAACCGCTGTGCGATATCCTGCAATTATATATGCTTCCATAAATAAATTTTTTTTTTCGAATCGATAAAAGCAATTTACTTTTTATCTTTTTAAAAATTGGTAGAATTAATTATTAAACCGATTAAACGAATGAATAACAGTGGTTTTTCTTTCACCAATTTAATCCAAATAATTTCCTACAATTGGCATTCTTCTTCCTGTTCCGAATCCTTTTGGAGAGATGCGAATGATTGGGCAGAACTGGTTTCTTTTATATTCATTCCTATTCACCAATTTCAAAATTCTGTCAACCAAAGCCGCATCAAATCCCATTGATTTTATTTCCTGCGGTCCCTGGACTCTTTCAATATATTGGTACAAAATTTCATCAAGAATATCATACGGTGGTAAACTATCAATATCTTTTTGACCCGGCCTTAATTCCGCGGAAGGGGCTTTGGCAATAATGTTTTTGGGAATAATCTCCTTCTCTCTGTTGATGTATTTCGCAAGTTCATAAACCTGTTGTTTATAACAATCGCCCAAGACACCAATTCCTCCGGCCATGTCGCCGTAAAGCGTTCCATACCCTGTGGCCAATTCACTTTTATTGGAAGTGTTTAATAAAATGTATCCAAATTTATTAGCGATCGACATCAAGAGATTTCCTCTTGATCTGCTTTGAATATTTTCTTCAGCGATATTAAAGGGAAGATCATTAAATACCGGTTTAAGTTCTTTTAAAAAGCATTCAAAAATATTTTTGATGGGAATTATATCGTAAGGAGTATCAAGTGTTTTGCTTAACTGCTCAGCATCAGAAATGGAATGCGAACTTGAAAATTCTGAAGGCATTAAAACTGCTCTCACATTTTCTTTTCCCAACGCTTCGCACGCAAGTGCAATGGTAACGGCACTATCAATTCCTCCACTGCTGCCGATGATAGCTTTCGTAAAACCCATTTTGGTAAAATAATCCTTGATGCCTAAAATCACTGCCTCATAAACCTGTTGAATATTCAAAGATGGGTTGAATTCAATGGGCTCGAGGAGCACGTTCGCAACTTCACTGGCAGGTCTTATGATCGGTGCATCAAAAGTTCCGTCATCGTTCAATGTCACTGCTTTCAACTCTTCTTTGAACTGTGAAAGTTCATGACAAAGGTTTGCGTCTTTATCAAAACACAAGGAGACGCCATCAAAAATAATTTCGGTTTGGCTGCCAACTGCGTTGCAATAAATAAGTGGAAGTTTATACTTTAAAACATTTGCTTTTATTGTCGCTCTCCGGTCATCCGCATGGGTGTAATCAAAGGGGGATGCGGAAATATTGATCATCACGTCCGGCTGCTGCTCCATCAAAATATCCATTGGACAAATTCGGTAAAGGGGGTTATCGCCCAGGTTCCAGATATCTTCGCAAATGGTCAGCGCAATTTTTTTCCCTTTAAACTCAATTATGTTCCATCTAAAAGCCGGCTCAAAATAACGGTATTCATCAAACACGTCGTAATTCGGTAAGCACGTTTTATGCGCCACCCCTTTTACCTCATTTTCATAGAGAAAAAATGCGGCGTTAAATAGGTCCTTACCTTCCCTTGTTGGATTTCTGTCAGGAGAGCCTACAATTACACCAATTGTATCAGCATGCTGTTTTATCTTTTCGATACTATTAAAACACTTATCAATAAAATCTTTGAAATCGAGAAAATCTTTGGCAGGATAGCCACAAATGCTCATTTCACTGAAAACAATCAAATCGGCTTTCTCCTTTTTAGCCACTTCAATGGCTTCTATAATCTTCTCAAGGTTCTTTTCAAAATTGCCTATGTGATAATTTTGTTGTGCAAGAAAAATTTTCATTTTGTAAAATTAAGGCAGAATAAAATGACGGCCAGTTCTTCATTTAACAAAATTGTCTTTATTTTTTTGCTTTTATTTGAGGTATGAGAAAATGTTTTATTTGTTTATTTACTGCTGGAGTTTTTGTTTCATGTAACGGCAACAAAAATATTCCTGATGTTTCTTCAATAAAAGTGAATCTCGAAACAAGAAGATTTGAAAAAGATTTTTTTGCAATGGATACCAACAACGTTGCAGCGTCAATGAAAATCGTTCTACAAAAGTACCCCGATTTTTTGCCGCTTTTTACAGCTAACATTTTAGGATTGGATCTCGACAGTTTATTGCTGCCCGGAAATAAACAAGATGAAGCAATACGCTTGTTTATTCATGATTATATGCCGCTTAAAGATTCTGCTGAATTGCTCTACAACAATTTTACTGACGAAACTCATTCAATTGAACAAGGATTGCAATTTGTAAAATATTACTTTCCGCAATATAAACTTCCTCAGTCAGTCATCACTTTCATCGGGCCGATTAATGCGAACTTCGAGACTTCTTTTGGTGTGCAGGCAGATGTACTTACCACAAAAAGTTTGGGAGTCGGATTACAACTTCATATGGGGAAAAATTTTTCTTTTTATAGGAGCCGCGAAGGGCTTGAGGAATACCCGGATTTTTTATCAAACAACTTTGATAAAGAACACATTCCTGTGAATTGTATGAGAAATATAATGGATGATCTGTTTCCGAAAAGCGCAAAGGGCGCTGCATTAATTGAACAAATGGTTGACCGCGGAAGAAGAATGTATTTGCTCACAAAATTTTTGCCATACACCCCTGAATACATTTGCATCGGATATTCGAAAAAGCAAATGCAAGATGCACAGAAAAATGAAGCGGTTATCTGGGATTTCTTTTTGAACAACGACCTCTTGAATAAAACCGATGATAATATAGTTCAAAATTATATTGGCGAAAGCCCCAAAACTCCAGAACTGGGCGAAGATGCACCCGGAAATATCGGAACCTTTTCAGGGTTGCAGATTGTGAAAAAATTTATGGAACTGTATCCGCAGATAAGCCTTAGCGAATTGATGAAAACGGCTCCAAGGGACATCTATGACAAGTCGAAATATAAACCGAGGATTTAGTTGAGCTTCGTGGGAACGATCATTTCGAAACCAGGGATATTGATCATGAATGTTTTTTTATTGTGGAAGTTTTCCATAAAATACAATCCATGCATTTTTCCCATTTCACTGCGCAAATTACATCCGCTTACATATTGGTATTTTTCTCCTGAATTGATAACCGGTTGAATGCCGATCACGCCTTCTCCTTCAACTTCGCGATGTTCGGAAGTGCTGTCGAATATATACCAATGACGCCTTAATAATTGAACAGGAAATGTATTATTATTTTCCAGAGTAATGCGATACGCAAACATGTATTCGCTGTTTACAGGATTGCTGTATTCAGGTTGGTAAAAAGTTTCGACGCTTACGGTAACCCCTTCAGAAATTTTTGAGATCATGGTTTTTTTGAGTTGTGATAAAGTTATTAAAACTAGTTAATAAAAGAATTAAATTTTGCGTGATTTACTATACCCATTCTTTAAAAGCCATTGTAATATTTTGTCTCTATGATCGCCCTGGATGATGATTTCATTGTCTTTGGCTGAGCCGCCGGAACCGCAAAAAGCTTTCAATTTTTTTGCGATCGCCTCTATTTCAGTTTCTTTCAAAGCAAATCCTTTTATGATAGAAGCTACTTTCCCGCTACGGTGTTTTTTATCAACAACGATCTTTAACAATTGTTCGCCTGCCGGTAAAAACTCTTCAGTTTCTTCTTCCTGGAAAGAATTGAAATCGTCTGCAGTTGAATAAACAATTCCTCCTTGCTTATATAACTTTTTCTTCGGCATATTATTGTGTTATTTCTGCTTTTAAACTTAAATCCAAACTAGTCGCCTGGTGTATAATAGCACCACTTGAAACAAAATCAACTCCTGTAGCAGCATAGCTTTCAATGTTTTCTAAAGTAATTCCACCACTTGCTTCCGTTTCGAATTTGCCATTGATTATTTTTAAAGCTTCTTTTATTTTTTCAGGAGAAAAATTATCCAGCATAATGCGGTCTATCTTTCCTGTGCTCATTACTTCATTAACATCTTCTATACTTCTTGTTTCCACTTCAATTTTTAACCCTGGTTTTACTTGCTGAACATAATCGTAAGCTTTATTAATTGCCTTTTCAATTCCTCCACAAAAATCGATGTGATTGTCTTTTAAAATGATCATGTCGTACAATCCAAATCGATGGTTAACGGCTCCGCCAATTCTCACTGCTTCTTTTTCAATCAGTCGGAAATTAGGTGTGGTCTTTCTTGTATCTAACAATTTGGTGTGATACCCTTTTAGCTTTTCGGTGTATTTTTTAGTAAGAGTAGCAATTCCGCTCATCCGTTGCATACAATTGAGCACTAGTCTTTCGCAGGAAAGAATCGTCCAAACTTTTGCGCTTACTTCAAAAGCAATTTCTCCATACCGCATTTCATCACCATCATTTTTTATTTTTTTCAGTGTGGCCTGCGGTTCAACAAAAAGAAATATTTCTTCTGCTATATTTACTCCCGCCAGGATACCCTGCTCCTTTATTTTTAAAACTGCTTTACCTTTGGCATTTGCGTCTATGCATGACCGTGTAGAATGATCGCCATCTCCCAAATCTTCTTCGAGAGCGCTGGAGACAAAATCCGCGAGTTTGATTCGGTAATCTTCAGAAAAGTCCATAAACAAATGTAGGTAAATGAAGATAAACCGGTCATGAATTAAATCAACCAAATATTCACATAAAGGATAAAAATCAATAGTGAAAATTGATCATTAATAGTTTCCTGGTTTGGATCTAAATTAATTATCGATCGATAGTCCAAACTCAAATGCTTTCAGAATTTATTTCAGATAAAGACAGTTTTAATTAAACGTCCTGCAATTTTGTTTCTTGCTGTTGAACATCGAATAAGTTTTTGCAGCAAACATATAATAAGCGAAAATTGTTATTTTGAGAATAAGAATTCCGGTAAATTATTTTTCAAAGCGAAGTTCCTGGATTAATTGTCTTGCTCCAACCTGTTTTATGTAGATAGTAGTGCGAAAAGCACCGTTTGCAGTCGTTAAGTTACCTATACAATATTCAGAGCCGGCTTTTTCACTTTGATGGATGACCTCGAAATTTTTTACCGGGTTTTGATTAAAGAAATCGCGTAATACAAGTTGCGCCTGGCTTTTACTGAAAGAGCTACTTTTCTCAGGTAAAGTAAGTTCTACTGTATTATCAAAATATTTAGCTACTTCAGTTGCATTTCCGGATTTAATTGCATTGATAACTTCGGTAAAAGAAATATAAGTGAAGGAAGAAAATGCAGTTACAATCAAAGCAGAAAGTAAAATTTTTTTCATCTAAAATAATTATGTACCAAATTAGTCCAAAAGTGTGCCAATTGATAAAATTATGATATGATTTTTAATTTCTTTTAATTATATAAATGCTAATAATTAGCTTTGAAAAATGGAAGCAAAAAAAGTTATTTTAGTTATTATGGATGGATGGGGGCTGGGGCAAAAGAAGGAAAGCGACGCAATTCAAAATGCCAAGACACCGTTCGTAAGTTCACTTTATCAAAAGTATCCTCACACGACTTTAACTACTTGCGGCAGGGCTGTAGGGCTTCCTGAAGGTCAAATGGGTAACAGTGAAGTGGGGCATTTGAACCTGGGTGCCGGCCGTGTGGTTTTCCAGGAACTGGAAAGAATTAACGTGGCAATTGAGAATGGAGAATTTGAAAAAAATCCCGCTCTTCTTCAAAGTTTAAATTACGCCAAAGAAAACAAAAGGCCTTTGCATTTGATGGGCTTGGTAAGCAATGGCGGTGTTCATTCCCATATTAATCATTTGAAAGCGCTCACAACTATTTGCAAAACACACGGATTGGAAAATGTCTATATCCATGCGTTTACTGATGGCCGTGATACAGATCCAAAGAGCGGAATTGGGTTTTTAGAAGATCTTCAACAACATCTTGATAAAACAACGGGCAAAATTGCAACTATTACCGGTAGATATTATGCCATGGACCGTGATAAAAGATGGGAAAGAATAAAAGTCGCCTATGATGCTTTGGTACACAGGAAAGGTGAGATGACGACTAATATTTTTTCTACCATTAGTACTTCCTACCAAAATGATGTTACGGATGAATTCTTAAAACCGATCATCAACGCAGAAACGCCTGATTCTCAAATCATGGATGGAGATGCCGTGATCTGTTTCAATTTTCGTACGGACCGTTGTCGTGAAATAACCGAAGCGCTTACTCAAACAGCCTTCCCTGAGTATGATATGAAGCCGCTGAAACTCGATTATACTACAATGACCCTTTATGATCATACGTTTAAAAATATCCGGATAATCTTTCAAAAGGATGATCTTATAAATACGATCGGTGAAGTTTTGCAGGCAAATCATAAAAAACAAATACGCATCGCAGAAACTGAAAAATATCCTCATGTTACCTTTTTCTTCAGCGGCGGCCGCGAAGTTCCTTTTGAGGGAGAAAACAGGATTATGATTCCATCGCCGAAAGTTGCCACTTATGATCTGCAACCTGAAATGAGCGCTTTTGCAGTAACGGAAGCCTTACTGCCTGAGATAAAAAAACAGTCCGCAGATTTTATTTGTCTTAATTATGCCAATGCTGACATGGTGGGACATACCGGCGTTTGGGAAGCAGTTATAAAAGCCGTTGAAACTGTTGACCAGTGTGTAAAAGAAATTGTAACTACGGGTTTAGAAAATGGGTACACGATTTTTCTAACTGCCGATCACGGAAATGCTGATTATATTATAAATGAAGATGGAACGCCAAACACTGCGCACACCAAAAACCTGGTGCCTTTTTTTATAATTGATAAAGAATGGCGCGGCGAAATTGAACCAGGAAAACTTGGAGACCTTGCACCAACCATTTTAACCATGATGAAGTTACCTATCCCTGAACAGATGACTGGAAAGGTGCTGATTAAGGATGATTAGTTAGATTGTTGCTATTTACTTACAATTTCACAGAAAATCAAAAAACTTGCTGCAGAAGGTTTAGAAATTAAAAAATTTCTATTTTTTATTTAACAAAGTTTTTTTCATGCAGCATTTCAAGTTAAAAATTGTCCTATCTTAGTAGGGTTAAACAAGCAAACTATGACAGAAGAGATAATGCTTCAAGGCTGTCTTGATAACCTTTCAACTGCGCAGGAGGCTTTATATAATCGATTTAGTCCGCGGATGCTTGGTGTTTGCTATCGTTATGCCCACAACAGGGAAGATGCTGAAGATATGCTTCAGGAAGGTTTTATAAAAGTATATTCTCAAATCCATCAGTACAAAGGATCAGGGGCGTTGGAAGGATGGATCAGGAAAATTGTCGTACATACTTGTATAAATGTTTTAAAAAAGAATAAAAAGTTCTCTGATAGTGTTGACTTAATACATGCATCGAGCATTCAGATCAGCGATAATAATATTCCCTCCATGCTGCAGGCAAAACAGGTGGTGGAATGTATAAGATTATTGCCGATTGGTTATAGAACGGTATTGAATTTGTACGCAATTGAAGGATTTTCTCATAAAGAGATTTCGGCAATATTGGAAATTGAAGAAAGCACAAGCAGATCTCAGTATACAAGAGCAAGGGCATTGTTAGAAGAGATTTTGATAAGGAAGAAGATATTGCAGAAACCTAGAGAAAATGTGAGAATGGTATCAATAAAATAAATTTCTGTTATTGGAATTTGAATCTCTGTCAACCACTAACTGAAACGAAGGAACAATGGAAAGAAGATTTGATATGAGTGATTTTGAACAGTCTCTTAAAGATCATGCCGATCAATTTAAGATGACTCCTTCCAAACGTGTATGGAACGGTATCTATAATAATTTGCATCCCGGAAGTAAATGGCCTTCAATCACAGTTGCCGTTGTTTTTATAATTGGCCTTGTTACAATTGGTAGTTTGAACAATTCCACAATAAAGTCGGATCGGTCGGTTAATACTAAGACCAATCCTACAACCAATTCTCCAAAATCAGAAATCGAAACCCGGGATGGCCAAGCATCTGCTCCTCAAACTAACAACAGAATTTATTCCGAAATTATTGATCTACAGAAGAATAACAACCGCGGCAGGAAAGATATAATTGAAGGTCAGACTAATAATTCTTCTGGTAAAATTGCATCATCTTCTCTTTCAATAGTTGTAAGTAATTTGAAGGGGAAAAGCAATTCTGAATCAAACGTTCAAAGCAATTTAACTTCAAACAGCTTTTCCCTAACAGGAAACGAAGTTATGCTGGCTGACATTAATGCATCTGTTGCGAATACAGTAACAGTAAATGAACAAAAAACCGAAGTTGCTCTTATACAGAAGCCAGTAATACTACGACCTGATCTTCAAGCTACTTTTCGTCAACAGCAGGAAGAACTTTCAAAGGATTTATTTATTCCTGTAACTTATAAAATCTTTTCCATTCCATGGTACGGATCGCTTGCCGATAGAATATTATTCGTGGATAGAATTGAACCGGTTCTAAATCATCAAATTGATATCTTAAGTGAGACTTTGACGATCCCTAAAATCCATAAGAAAAAGAACAATAAGATTGAGTGGACATTTTACGTAAACCCGATCATAAGCACTGTTTCATTTAATAAAAAAACCATTCAACCTTCGGCCAACACTTCTCCTATTGTTGTTTTGGCAAATCAACCTTCTTTTAAAATAATTCACAACCCCCGATTTGGCATTGAAACTGGCGCTGAGATGAGTCTTCAAATTGCAAAGAAATTGCAGTTTATTACGGGGCTTAATTTAAGCTATTCCGGTTTCAATAATGTGTCTAACCTTGTGCATCCCACTTTTGCCACTTTAAATCTGAACGACAATAACGGTGAAACCTATGCAAAAAATTATATTACTCATTATGGGAACGGCCAAAGCCAGGACCATATAAACCTGGTTAATTACAGTATTGAAGCTTCAATTCCGCTGGGAATACAATACAATATTTGGGGAAGTCAAAAGATCAGAATTGATGTGTCTTCATTACTTGAACCTTCGGTTATCATAAGAGATGATGCTTACCTTATCAGCTCTGATGGAAGATATTATGTAAATGATCCGATGCTGGTAAGAAGAACTAATGTTGACGGGCATCTTGGCTCTTATATTACATTTATTGGTAAGAAAATAAAGTGGCATCTTGGCCCTGATTTCAGATACCAGTTACTCTCCACTTACACAAATATTTATCCTACCAAAGAACATTTGATAGATTATGGCATAAGAATTGGAATATCTAAATAAAAAAATTTAAAGGATAGAGATTCTATTGATTTAATTTTTAACTGATTTTTTTTAAGGCCGTTGCTTCGTACCCTGCAACGGCTTTTTTTAATTTGTAATTTTGCACATGCAAAAATTGTTTTTGTTTCTCCTGCTTGCTTGTTTTCTTTCTTTTACGGCTTGTCATTCCAATGAAACTGTTCGGCCAATTGCTTCTAAAGCGCCCGTTGACAGCACAAATATTTTTCCCGTAACAAGTTTTTTAAGAGCGCAATTGAGAGAATTAGATACAACGCCTGTAACTCCATTGCTTGTAATTAGTGAAAATGGGAAAAAAGATTCAACATGGATGAAAAGGCCGGATATCCGAAAATATGCTTTGCCATTTCTTGCTCCGGAGATTGATTCAGCAAGTATGCATTCTTTTTTTAAAGAAAGTTCTTTTTTTGACCAGACGATCAATGCTTATACTTTTTCTTATGATCCACAAAAGACATTGCCTGATTCTATAAACCTTACTCATTGGGATGTTTATATGGATCCGCAAACAAATTCAATTGAAAGAATTTATATGGTTAAAGAAAAGGATTCTGGGAATCAAAGTATTACACGTCAACTTACATGGCTGGTAAAGAAATGGTACAGTATAAGAATCATTACTCAAACACAAGGCCAGCAAACCGGGATAAAAGAAGAAAAAATGATTTGGGACTTTGACAATTGATCCGCGAATCATCAACAAAAGAGGATTCACTTTATGACTTCAGAATTTTTCCAAACAACAATAATAAAAACCTTACCTACTCATCCCGGTATTTACAAATATTTCGATGATCAAAATGAATTGGTTTATGTCGGCAAAGCAAAGAACATCCGCAAAAGGGTAAGTTCTTATTTTACTAAAACCTTTACCGGCTATAAAACGCATGAGCTGGTGAAAAGAATCGATCGCATTGAATTTACTATTGTTGATAGCGAGCAGGATGCCTTTCTTTTGGAGAATTCTTTGATAAAACAATTTCAGCCAAAGTTCAATATCAATTTAAAAGATGATAAGACGTATCCGTACATTGTAATTAAAAACGAACCATTTCCACGGATATTTCTAACCCGTAACAAGATAAATGATGGATCAGAATATTTGGGGCCATTCACCTCGGTTGGAAGAGTCCGCGAATTGCTCAATTTTATAAAAGAATTTATTCCACTGCGGACGTGTAAATTGAATCTCACACAACAAAATATTTTAAAACAAAAATTTAAAGTATGCCTTGAATATCATCTGGCAAATTGTAAAGGGCCTTGTGAAGGCTTTCAAAGCAAACAAGATTATGAAGAAGGTTTAAAGCAAATAAGGCAAATGATAAAAGGAAATTTAAGTCCTGTTATTCAGCGTTACAAAGAAGAAATGAATTATTATTCGACTCAATTGGAATTTGAAAAAGCCGCGATAATAAAAAGAAAGCTGGAAGGGCTTGAAAATTACCAGGCACGTTCCGTGATAGTAAGTAAAACGCTTTCAAATGTGGATGTGTTTTCAATTTTGCGTGAAAAAGGCACTGCTTATATCAATTACCTGATGGTGCAAAATGGAACTATTATTCAAACGCACACGATTTCTTTGGAACCTAAATTAGACGAAACGGATGAAGAAATTCTCAGTCTGGCTATTATTGATTTGCGTGAAAAATTCAACAGTGAAGCCACTGAAATCGTCCTTCCTTTAGACATAGAATTTAAAAGTGAAGGAATTTCCGTTACCATTCCAAAAGCAGGCGATAAGAAAAAGCTGCTTGATCTTTCAGAGAAGAATGTGAATTATTTTATGGAAGAGATGAAGCGAAAAAGAATGCTTCGGCTTGAAGGAAGAACCGAGAAAGAAAAAGTAGAAGTATTGGAACAATTGCAAAAGGATTTGCATCTTCCTTCTCTTCCAACGCAAATAGAATGCTTTGATAATTCCAACTTCCAGGGAAGTTTTCCTGTGGCTGCGATGGTGTATTTTAGAAATGGGTTGCCTGATAAAAATGAATACCGCAGATTTAACATCAAAACCGTGAGCGGCATTAATGATTTCGCAAGCATGAAAGAAGTAGTGAGCCGCAGGTATAAAAGATTATTAAAAGAAGAAATCGCATTGCCGCAATTGATTATAATTGATGGAGGAAAAGGACAATTAAATGCAGCGGTTGAAGGTTTGGAAGCAATAGGTATGAAAGGAAAAACAACAGTCGTGGGACTTGCAAAAAGCGAAGAAGAAATATTTTTTCCCGGTGATAAAGAATCGATCAAATTGCCGTGGGATAGCGAAAGTCTGAAATTGATCAGAAGAGTGCGGGACGAGGTGCATCGTTTTGGAATTACGTTTCATCGCAATCAAAGGAGCCGTGGCACTTTTGTAAATGAGTTGGAAACAATAAAAGGAATTGGTAAAAACACCGCTGATACTTTGTTGAAAAAGTTTAAATCTGTAAAAAAAATTAAAGAGCTTGAAGAAAAGCAACTCGAAGAAACTATCGGCAAATCGAAAGCTGATTTGATTTACAAACATTTTCATTCCGAAGAAATTTAATAAAGGAGATTGCAGATAAAAAAATACCGGCCGAAGCCGGTATTAAAATTATAAGTTAATTCCTATTCCAACCTTAAAAGCGTGATTATAGGCGTTTAAATTTTGATTCGCATCTACTTTAGACAAACCATAATCGTAAGAAGCGCTGAGGCTTAAGCCATTTGTAAACTGGTAGCCAATTCCGCCTGTCACTCCTACATCCCAGCGGTTAAATTGAGAAGTAACATCCATACTTTTATTCAATAAATTAATTCCCAAAACTCCTGCAGTGGTTTTTAAATTAGACTGTGCAAGATAAGAGATCTGTGGTCCGGCAAAAACCTGGAAGCCACCAAAATTGCCCTTTAATAAAACAGGTATATCAACATATTGAGATTGTAAAATTGCTTTTGCGTTCGCTCCTAAAAAATTCATTCCCTTTAAGCCTATAGAACCATCAAGCTCATAACCTTTTAGCGAATAATAAATGCCCGGTTCAAAAGAAAGATTGTCGCTCATTGGCAAACTTGCATAACCACCTGCAAAAAAACCAGTAAAGTTTTTTGTGGTCACTTTTCCGTTTGTAAAATCCAAAATATTATTAAAGCTCTTCACTGCATCACCACGCATTCCTGAAGATAAAACCCCGGCTTTAACTCCAAACACAGGACTACTTTGTGCAAAAGTAAAAGTTGAAACCAGTACGAAACTGATAAGTAAAAGTATATTTTTCATAATTGTTATTGGAGCCGGATTTTAAAGCCGTTCACAATTATGAGAAAGAATTTTTTAAAGAAAGATTAATGGGGAACAGATAAGATTTTGTTAAGGAATCTTTTCTAAAAACGAGAAATAAAAATTATTGTCTTTTGTTTGTTTACTGTCGAAAAGCTTTTTTATAAAATAATTTTCAAAAACGAATTCTAACTTTATTAAATGAAGTCGTTTTTCGTTTTGATAATGTGTTTTCTGCTGAATCAATCAGCTTTCGCACAAGATCATTTTGCGGCTGAAAGAGTTTATGTGAATATACCTTCTTCACAAACTGCAACTTCTGCGGGAATCGCTGCGTTTATTAATTCTCATTATGATTCTGATGATAAAAAGATTGCCGCGATTTATTCATGGATAACGGCTAACATAAAATATGATTCCGACAGCATTCATTATGTAATCTTAGATGAAGACAATGAAGAACGAGTGAGCTGGGCACTTCGCAGAAAAAGAGGTGTGTGTGAAAACTTTGCCGCCATTTTTACTGATGTGGCTACTCAATGCGGTATCAATTCTTTTGTTGTAGAAGGATTTACAAAACAAGGTGGAAGCCTTGATAGAACGCCGCATGTTTGGTGCGTGGCAAATGTGAATAATAAATGGCAATTGTATGATCCTACGTGGGATGCGGGCCGGGTTGGCAGTGCCAGTTTTGATCCTCACTATAAATATTTTAATGTTGCGCCTGAAGAATTTATTCAAAGCCATCTTCCTTTTGATCCTATTTTTCAGCTTTTGAATTATCCTATAACTTATAATGATTTTGTAAGAGGACACACGGCAGGGAATAACAGAAAAATTTATTTCAATTATAACGATTCACTCGGAGCCGTTAAAAATATGAATAGGCTTTCCCGGTATGCTTCTGAAGAATCAAGGATTGAAAACGCAGGATGGCCTTATGATAAAATTGAAACAAAACTGAAAAGAATCAGGTTCCAGATGGAAGTGTTGAACCAGGATTCTGATGCAGATCTTTACAATGCTGCTGTGGATGAGTATAATTCTGCGATTAATTCTTTGAACGTTTTTCTTAACTATAGAAATAATCAATTTCAACCACAAAAGTCTGCTTCTGAAATTCAAATTCTTTTTCAAAATGTTCAAAACCTGGTTGCTTCAGCCAATGAAAAAATAAAAAGGATCAACAGTTCAAAAGCTACGCTGCAGTTAGACACCGGCGATATTCAAAAGAAATTAGATGATCTTTCCGACAACCTGAAACAGCAACGGTTATTCTATAAGAATTACAGTGACACGGCTGTAAAAGAATAAAATAAAAATTATTGTTTATTGTTTAGTTACTTACCGTGTGCAAAAAAAAATCGCCGTTTTTCAACAGCGATTCATAGTTAGAATTTAATTTAAGCAAAGGCTTTGTCGCCTTTTTTATACGGAAGATTACCGTCATAATGTCCCGGTGTTTCCACATAACGTCTTGCCTGTTTGCAACCAATTTCTGAAGTAAAATAACCCAGCAATGTAAGTTGCTTCATCATTGAATAATAGTAATCAGGATCGGCACGCCTTTTATCTGCCCAGGCATCTTTACCGTCAAAGTCTCTTTGCATGGCCATTTGGTGCATCTGTTCTTCAGAAAGTTTACCATATTCTGCATTTACCTTTTGTTGAAAATCCGCTGATGCTTTATCCAGTTCTACCAGCAAATCATGGCGTTGCTGAGGAGATAATTTGACGAAATCTTTATCATACTTTTTGTTCGAAGCCTTGTTGATTTTCGAAAGTCCTTCATGAAAGATCTTTTGATCCGGAGTATCGTAACAATCATTTACCATAACAGTCATAAACTGTCCGACTTTAGCAGCTTTTGCTCCTGGAGTTTTTGTGGTTGGCAAAATCGTATCGGCAACTTCATCCAAAAGTGAAATGTCTGCATCAGAAAAAGTCATGGAAGTGCCGGCTGGATTGTTGGTACAGCCTGCTAAAAAAGCACTGCTACCGATAACGGTTCCTCCGACAAGGAGTGAAATATATTGAACTGCTTCTCTTCTGTTCATTATAATAGATTTTTAAAGTTATACATTATAAGTAACGCCGAAACCATCACGATAATCGCGTTTGATGAATTCATTTACCTCAGGAACATTAGTAACTTTCATATCATCGTTGTCCCACAAAAGTTCAACATAACGGGCGGGATAATTATAACCTTGTCCGCCGGCTTTCGGGGTTCTTATATCAAACCCGCGAATGGCAAGATTGCTCATCAACAATGCTTCTGTCAGCGGCCCTGCAACGGCAAAGTCAGAATCCGTCGGCATGTTACCATATCCTGCGATTGCAGCTTCTACCCACTGGGCATAATGTCCTTCTGCACCACCGGGTACTCTTGCAAAAGTTTGAGGCACTTTCACTTCATTGGTTCTTGAGGTTGGTAACAACTTTGGATCGGCTCCATAAGTAGCACACATCATTTTGCCTTTTGTGCCAATAAAATATGTTCCGTTTCCTCCATCACCAAAAGTTTCATTAGGTCCAAGTTCTTCAGGTCTTTCAGGCTGAATACCTCCGTCCATCCAGTGAACTTCCACTGGTCCGGCAGTTTTTTCAGTCTTTGGAAATTTCATGATCACATGGCTTGAGGGTAGGCAACTTTCAGGAAAATAACCTCTTTTGAATTCGCCTACATAAACGCTTCCAACACTTGCCTGGACTGAATTAATATATTGAAGACCAAGTACTGCAAATGCCGGTTGTACAATATGGCAGCCCATATCGCCAAGAGCACCTGTTCCATAATCCCACCAGCCACGCCAGTTAAAAGGAACAAGGTTGTCAAAATAATTTTTTTCAGGAGCTGTGCCGAGCCACAGGTTCCAGTCTAATTCTTTTGGAATAGGATCTGGTTTGGTAGGTCGTGGAATTCCCTGAGGCCACACAGGACGGTCGGTCCAGCAATAAACAGTGTGAACATCACCAATAACGCCGGCGTTATACCATTCCATTAATTGTCTTACACCATCTCCGGAGGCGCCCTGGTTACCCATCTGTGTCACAACTTTATATTTTTTTGCTGCTTTAGTCAACATTCTCGCTTCATAAACATCATGCGTTAAAGGCTTTTGTACATAAACATGTTTACCAAGTTGCATCGCTGAATAGGCTGCAACAGCATGTGTATGATCGGGCGTGGAAACTGATACTGCGTCAAAGTTTTTGTGCTCTTTATCAAGCAATTCTCTCCAGTCTGAATAAAATTTTGCTTTAGGGAAATTTTTTACTGTTGTTGCGGCTCTCCTCGTATCTACATCGCAGAGATAGGCTATATTGGCTTTTCCGCTTTTATAGAAGTTAGCGATATCACTTTCGCCTTTACCACCCACACCTATTGAGGCAATTGTAAGTTTGTCACTTGGAGCAATGAATCCTTTTCCGCCTAATACATGGCGCGGAACAATCATAAAACCAGCTGCGGTTATAGCTGTATTTTTCAAAAAGTCCCGCCTGGATGAATTTAAAATTCCTTTTTCTTTTTGGTCGTCCATAATTCTATTTTAGATTTTAATTAAAGATCGTTTTCAAATGATAATAGTGTTTACAAGATTCTTAAATATTCCCTTTTTTCAGTTCACTAACTGCATGGTCGGCAGCTCTGGCCGTCATTGCCATGTAAGTTAATGATGGGTTTACACAATTAGATGAAGCCATGAATGATCCATCGGTAACGAATACATTTTGTGCATCCCAAACCTGGTTCCATTTATTTAAAACAGAAGATTTCGGATCGTTGCCCATTCTTGCTGTTCCCATTTCATGAATTCCTCTTCCCATTGTTCCATCACCATCATGCCCATGAACATTTTTCACGCCGGCAGCCTCAAGCATTTCAATAGCGTCATTCTTCATGTCGACCCGCATTTTTCTTTCATTGTCTTTCCATTCACAATCAAAAGCGAGAACATTCAATCCCCATTTATCTTTTTTATTTTTGTCAAGAGTCACTTTGTTTTCATGGTAAGGAAGAATTTCTCCAAATCCACCAATTCCCATTGTCCACTCCCCAGGTTCTGCAAGTGCATCTTTGAAATCTCCACCAATGTTCATTTCAGCAATATTACGGCTCCAACCTTCTCTGCCTGCACCTCCCTGGTAACCGAAACCTCTTACATAATCTCTTTTATCACCAAATAAATTCCTGAATCTTGGTATATAAATTCCATTGGCGCGCCTTCCATAAATGTATTTATCATCATAACCTTCAACGGTGCCGGAAGCACCAACTCCCAAATGGTGGTCCATTACGTTGTGTCCCAACTCTCCACTACTGCTTCCCAATCCATCCGGCCATATATCAGTTGCTGAATTCATTAGTATCCAGGCACTATTAAATGTAGAAGCATTTAAAAAAATAACTTTAGCGAAATATTGGTAGGTTTTATTTGTCTCTGCGTCAAGAATCTCAACGCCCCTTGCTTTTTTAGAATCCTTGTCGTAAAGAATTTTTGTAACAATAGACCATGGACGAACAGTTAATTTCCCCGTCTTCATTGCTGCAGGCAAAGTGGAGGATTGGGTGCTAAAATAGCCGCCAAACGGGCATCCCAGCCAGCATTTATTCCTGTATTGGCAGTTGGTTCTTTCCTGGATAGGTTGTGTAATGTTCGCGGTGCGCCCAATTATCATCTGCCGCTTATTATTGTAATGTTGTTTGATACGCGTTGATACATCTTTTTCTACCACATTCATATCCATGGGTGGCATAAAATGACTGTCAGGCAGTTGAGGTAAATTCTCTTTTGAACCACTTATTCCCGCAAATTTCTCAACGTACGTATACCAGGGTTATATGTCTTTATATCGTATAGACCAATCTGTGCCGATTCCTTCTTTTCCATTGGCTTCAAAATCAAAATCACTCCAGCGGTACGTTTGCCTTCCCCATAAAAGAGAACGTCCGCCTACATGATAACCGCGAAACCAATCGAACCTTTTAACTTCTGTATATGGGCACTCTTTTTCATTCACCCACCAATCAAGGTTCATTTCATTTAAAGGGTAATC
>Ga0157371_10001720_pt1 | contig 22226 bp, 15 predicted proteins | sample C45metaG_FD_113462 | JGI IMG/M metagenome (GOLD analysis project Ga0157371, IMG submission 113462) | Corn rhizosphere microbial communities from Kellogg Biological Station, Michigan, USA - C4-5 metaG | ecosystem: Host-associated > Plants > Roots > Rhizosphere > Soil | place: USA: Michigan...
TAAAAAGATGAGCAGCAGTATGCCCTCCGCTAAAACCAACAGGACAAGCTTTACTCACAGGAGTGGCTTTAATTGTATAATTTAGTTCCATCGTTGCATTGTAAAGACCGATAGTATTTAGCATTCAAATTGCTGAATTTTTGATCTGTTTCAGCTGATTTTCCCTGGTTCTTAATCGTTTCTAAAATTTCTGCTCGTTCAATTTTTAGTGAATCACTGATGAGCTGACACTGTTCTCCCATTTTATAAAACTCATCAAATTCAGTTTGTGTCTTTGATCCAGTTAACTTTGCCTTAAAAAAGAGGTCTTGGATCAATTCCAGCTGCATGCTCCCTGACTCCAGAAATACCACTGTTCTGTTCGGATCACTCATAATTGTTGTTGTTAGATCTCCAATGAGCTGTGCGCGGGTTGGTTCTGTTATGAATCCTTAAATGTAAAAGCACCCTGATTTAAAATGGCAGTATCTTTAACAAATTTTCCGGTTTTATCATAGTAGAGTAGAACCAGGTGTCCCTTCCTATAATTTTTCCTGTTATGAGAAATTCATCTCCGGACAGGATTGAAGCGTTCTTAGAAGTGGCCTCTTTTTGAGCTGAAACCTTAATTGCGCAAAAACAATGTATTAATAGAACAAAAACAATGATTCGTCTCATAATCAGTTAATTTTTAAGCTGAACCCAATTAATGACAGCTCTTAAAATTAATATTTTTGATTATAATTTCAAGAGCATGTTTAAAAATAGCGGCTAACCCATGCCGGGGATAGCTGATGCGATTACAGTTCTATTTCGATTTAAGTACTCTTGAAAATGCATTTACTGGTTTTGCACTGGTCGTACTTTTACCTTTGGCTGCACTAAACAGGTCTATGTTAAATTGGTATAAAGCGTCATTTGCAAACATGAGCAGATACTTGCCGTCAGTTGTAGTGATCGGTTTAAATAAACTCATATCATGAATTGTACGGAAGTACATCACAGTAGATTGATGCTTAAAATCCAGGACTTGTAAGTAATCAGCAGTATCGAAAAGGTACATGATTTCTTCTTCGCCAGGTCGGTAACTAAAATCCCCTTTTGCGCCGTGAGCCAGATAAGATACATAACTCAAATAATTGTTATCAGGATTATACAGGTATTGTTCATAAGTCTGAACGAAGAATATATTGCCGTTTTTCCTGTTTGGGACCATGAAGCCAAACAGTCCGTGAACAGCAAGGGGAATGTCCTTGACCACATTTTTTACGGGATCAAAGCTGAACAGACTGTTGTTGTATTGTCCGATGATGTAGAGCTGGGTCCTGTCATAATTGATTTGTACGTCGCCATATCCGAAAATCCGGTCTTTTTCTGCGTGATAATAGATCCGGTCATCTTTTCGGCTATCAATTACTTTCCATTCCGTTCCATTTGTTTCCTTGGTTCTACAGCTCATGGCGCCGATTCCTGACTTGGTGAAGCTCATGGTTTCCGGGTATATGGCAGGATAGGTTTGATTGTCTTCGGGCAAAGGATTCACTTCAATATGCTTGATGATCTTTCCGTTTGCCGGATCCATGACATAAATATCAGGCGTATCGCTCAAGATATAAATCAGCTTGTTATAAGGATTGTAACATAACCTCCTGGCATTAAAACTTACGGGATATTCTTTATTTATTTTAAGATCGGCTACCGAAATTAACTTGATGTTTTTGGTGTCCCATTGAGAGAACCATAAGTACTTATTGTCATCGGTAACAAAATAGCTCGGTGGGGGCCAGTCCTGGTAGAATTGAATTTTCTTTGTATAAAAATCTACATTAAAAGGTATGGTCTGCGTCTGATTGCCTTCCTTAACTACAATTTCAAAAGGATAAGACCCACCTAACTTACCGCAACTGTACCTGAATTTAATTCCGGAGTTGTTTTCAAGATATCTGTATCCAAGCGTTGCCAAACAGGTTTGATTTTTAGCTGTTAAGGAGTTGACGGTAATGGCTTTATTGAACAGCAGTACAACTGAATCGGTGAGGGGTGTAGTAAGCGAAACTGAAAGTATTTTGAGCGGAGAATCCTGGTTGACCAGTAATGTTTTTTTTATTGTTCCTGTAGTAATGGTGATGGTGGCACTTCTCTTTTCAGGGCTCGTATTCTCGGCTATGGTGAGTGTTAATTCTTCATTTCCATTGCCGGATGTTTTTGAAAGGGCAATCCATTCCGCCTCACTGCTGATCATCCAGGCAGAATTGGATGTGATGGAAAAAGTCATTGTTGAGGCTGCAAAAGATACCTCTGTTTTTGTTGCTGATATTTCCAGTGCCGGGGCACCGGCTTTCAACGTAAAGTCATAGGATACTTCCTCATCTTTTTTTACCTGTATTTCTTTTATTTCAGAAATATAGTCCTTTTTGGCAGCCAGAAGCTGGTGTTTCCCCGTTGGAATTTTTTCAATTTTGAAGGAGCCGTCGGGCTGGGTTTTTGCATTTAGGGATGTTGCATCAACAGTTACGGATACATCAGACAGGGGTTTTCCAAATTCATCTGACACTTTTCCGGCAATGGTGCCTCTGTATATTTCTTCTTTTTCATCCTTTTTGCAGCCAAAGGACAGGAGTAAAACGAGCAGGAGTAAAGTGGAGCGCATTAATCTATTTTAAAAGGCTAAAAATAGATAAAATATCGAAAAGCGTCCCGGTTAAATTCAATTATTGAAATGGACAGTTCTATCGCTGGTAAGTTAATTATGGTGGATTGTCAAGCAGGAGTTAACGCCGTCACTTGTTTGAAGAACTTTTGGTGTCATTTGCCGGGGAATTTAAAGTGATATCTGATGGCTAACTTTTAAGAGCCCTGAATTCCACTTGTATCTGGGAAGCGAATCCAGTCATTCGTGAAAATTACCTGTTAACTATCTCGTCGAAGTCTTTGAGCGAAGGAAGTACATATTTGGGGTTTAGTGTTTTGCAGGCCTCCGGGTCTCCATAGCCATAGGAAGCCTAGCAGGAGTGTATACTGCAGTTTTTTGCAAATAACAGATCAGAGTAGGTGTCTCCGGTCATCAGCACTTCACGCTCAGATGGAATCAGGAAATGTTTTTTGACTTACGTTAATGGTTCATAAGTTAACTACGTTCTGTTCTAATAATAGTATAGTCACTACTTTCTTTTTTTAGACTACTCACATTAATGAGAAGGCTTATAAGGTCATTGTTGAAGTAATAATTCTCCTTACCAATTTTGTTCTTGGTGATCAGTCTCTTTTCGCATAGCTGATCAAGATATCTTCCCGCAGTTTTTCTAGCAATGCACAGATCGTTTTTTATAAACTCAATCTTCGTATAAGGATGCTTGAACAAGCTATTGATTAAATCCTGTGAATAGATTTTTGGTAGTTCCGACCTAATTTTTTGTTTGTGGGAGGCCATTAGTTTCTTTATCTCCCTAATTATATACGAAGTTTGGAGAGCGGTTTCCTCGACAGCATCAAGCACGTAAAGAATCCATGGCTCCCAATTATTCGTTTCCCTTGTTTCTTGTAATAGACGATAGTATGTCGCCTTGTTCTGGTTAATATACCTGCTCAAATATAATATAGGCAACTTTAGTAGATTTTCTTTTACGAGATATAGAATATTAATAATACGGCCCGCACGTCCATTTCCATCATAGAATGGTTGTATACTTTCAAACTGGTGATGGATGATAGCCATCTTAACCACAGGATCAAGATCGGTCAGTTCCCCGTCATTTATGAATAATTCAAGATTGCCCATTAGCTTGACTATTTCATCCAATTCTTGAGGAGGGGTGTAAACAGTTTCCCCGGTCTGGTCATTTTTCAAAGCAGTTCCTGGGACTTTCCTAAATCCAGCATCATTTTCTTCTAATAGCGCCTGCAACTTGAGGATATTATTAATTGTAATTAGACCACTTTCCTTTACTTGTTTAAAACCTTCTAATAGTGTATGAGCATAATTGTACACCTCTTTTGCCGCATGGCTTATAAATTGACGGGTAATGCTGTCACTTGTATATAATTCATCGTGTGTTGTTACAATGTTTTCAATGGCTGAACTGTCCTTCGCTTCCTGTAGGGAAAGTGTATTAAGTATTATTCTTTCATTTAGAATGCTTTCTGCTCTACGCCATTCAAACCGGCTAAAGCAGTACGCACAGCATTAAGTTTCTTTAGAACAGCCTTTGTTTCAATTTCTTGTCCCAATGGCAGCATTGGTATTTTATTTGGATTGTTCATGTTTAACTTATCTAATAGAATGTGGACTAATTTACACCTTTTTTGTCCACATCATCACCTACGTAGGTCAATTTTTTAATTATTGGCCCACGTTTTTTTGTTTGAGTAACATTGAAACTTTTAACAGAGAAAAGTTTAATCATTAAATCTGAATAAAGGCTTAAATCCAAAAAAATTAACAAGTGTCTACTATCTGCGTAATACACACCTACCAAGGATCATTCATTTTTGATTGGTATACCATCGAAAGTGGGGAAGAAAAATTTTAGGTGTAAAAATGTTCTTTAAACTAGGCATTTATAAACACTTCTTCAAGATTACAATCGATTATTGAATTTTACCCCCAACAGTGAGGAAGTATCATAGGCTCCGAAATAAACGTCTAGGTTGGAAAATAGAGGTGAAACTCAGCCAGTAGAATGAAAAATCAAAGCCAAAAAACTGGCATGAAAGCATCAAATTATGGCGTGTTTTTGCTAATTTTTTTAATATTGACTACTAAAATGTGTTTCGAATATTCAATTCTCTATCAATAATGTGAAGTGCAGCCTCTATATGGCGGCCACTTGCAAATAGTTCAGATGAACTTGCAATAGATGGCCTTGCCTTTTACAACAAAACTATTGTCATGGGAGGAAATAAGCTGTTCTAGCTACAAGATTATAGTAAAAGTGTATTTCACTTTTTAAATTTAAGTAAGTGTTTTCCTTTTGATTTAGTAATAAATCTTAGTTTTTGATTAATTATTTAGATATAAATGATCATGTAATTAAAATTTTTAAAAAGTTTGCATTTCTTTTATTTTATTTATACTTTTATGTAAACTAAACTAAAAATGTCGGCAACAATTAAAAAAGGGCAGCAATTAAGAGCTGACATTATCAAGCAGCTTTATTATAAAAAGAAGTCATCGCTCATTGATTTAAGTAAACGCACTAAAAAAAGCCTGCCTTTAATTACATCTGCTGTAAATGCTTTAGTGGGAGAGGGTTTGATTATCGAACAGGGATTGGCACCATCTACAGGAGGTCGACGGCCCTTAATTTTTTTATTAAACCCCAATTATAAACGGTACATAATAGCTGTGGCTATGGATCAATTAACTACTCAGTTAACAATATATGATTTGTCGAATCATCAGGTTTTGCCAACTCAGGTGATTGACTTGGATATGACTATGAGTAAAAGTGCCGATACTTTGATTGCATTTATTGACGATTGTATAAAGAAATCGGCAATTGATAAAGAATATTTCTTGGGTATTGGTATTGGAATGCCTGGTTTTATCAATGCAGAAAAAGGTATGAACTATTCCTTTATGCAAGTCGACAAAGATATAAGTCTACAAGCTTATCTCTCTAAAAAGATAGGTTTGCCTGTTTATATAGATAACGATTCAAGTTTAATAGCCCTGGCCGAGTTGAATTTTGGAGAAGCAAGAAATTTAAAAGATGTACTAGTGGTTAATATTGGCTGGGGTACAGGCTTAGGGATGATTATTAATGGTAAATTATACCGGGGCAGCAGCGGCTACGCCGGCGAGTTTAGCCATATACCCCTTTCTAATTCAAATACATTGTGTTCTTGTGGCAAGCGAGGATGTCTGGAAGTTGAAACATCTCTTCTGATAATGGTTCAGAAAGCAGAGGCGGCAGTAAAAAATGGGGAAGAAACCAGCTTAAAAACTCTTTTTAAAGATAAAAGCAAAAGCCATGCAGATCATTTCTTAAATGCAGTAATAAAACAAGATCCTCTGGCTATATCTATTTTAGCTGATGCCGCATTTCAGATTGGTAAAGGTTTGGCCACTTTAATCCACATTTTAAATCCTGAGCGAATTGTATTGAGTGGGCGAGGTGCCAAAGCAGGTAAAATGCTTCTTCCTGCAATTCAGCAAGCGCTTAATGAATTTTGTATACCAAGAATAGCTGAGCAAACAGAAATAATGTTCTCTACTTTAAGTAATGAGGCAGAGTTGTTAGCTGCGGCTAGTTTAATGATAGAAAATAGTCTGTTCGATTAAGAAAATAACCAACTAATGAAAATGTTTAACCAAAATCAATTGTATATGTAGAAATAAAAGACGATTAATTAACTGTCCCTAATTATCCTAAACTAATGTTATACTAAACAAATTAAAATTATGAAAAAAATGTACTTAAAGTGTTTTAGTCTGCTGTTGTTATGTTTTTTAACAATTACAGCTTTTGCACAAAAGAATATTACTGGTACGGTAAAAGACGCGTCTGGTAATCCCATTCCTGGGGTAAGTGTTCTCGAAAAGGGAACTCAAAATGGAACATCAACCAATGCCGAAGGTAAGTATTCACTTACGGTAAAAGAGGGCGCTCGATTAATTTTTAAATCTATCGGTTTGGTTCCTCAGGAAGTTGCGGCTTCATCTGGTCAATCGATTGTGATGGTTGATGATACTGAATCGCTTTCTGAAGTTATCGTTACCGGCTTTGGTGTTAAAAAAGAGGTAAAAAGACTAAGCTATTCAGCAACAGCTGTGAGTGGTACTGAATTGGCAGAAGCAAATAATGCCAATGTAGTAAATGCCTTACAAGGTAAAGTAGCGGGTGTGATGATTAATCAGGGGGCGAGTGGTCCAAGTTCTTCTTCAAGAATCAGAATTAGAGGTAACTCTTCTTTGAGTACAAACACACAGCCTTTAGTCGTTTATGATGGGATTTTACTGGATCAGGGTACTTCCGGAGCAGACTCATGGGGTGACGCTGCAGATTTTGGTAACATCATGAAAAACATTAACTCTGATGATATCGAGAGTATCAGTGTGTTAAAAGGAGCTGCTGCATCATCATTATATGGGTCAAGAGCCGCAGGTGGAGTATTATTAATTACTTCTAAAAAGGGTAAAGCTAACAAAGGTCTGGGTGTAACGGTATCTCAAACTAGCTCTTTTGATAAGGCTTATAGATTCGTAGACCTTCAGAATCAATATGGAGGTGGAATTTCACCTGTATTTGCTAAAGATGCAAATGGAGTAGATGTTGTTGATCAATCAGCAGGTTACTATGTAGGTGGTTATTCATTCGGCCCTAAGTTAGATGGTAGAATGGTAAAAGATTTAGATGGAGTAATGAGACCTTGGGTAGCTAATAATCCATTAGATTATTTTAATACCGGTAAGTTTATCAATACGAACGTATCGGTTGAAGGTGCTAACGAAAACACAACTTATCGTTTAGCTTATACTAACTTAGATAACTCGAGTGTTCAACCTGGAAATAGTTTAAAAAGAGATGCATTTGCACTTAGGGTAACCAGAGAAATTTCAAAATCAATTTCTGTTGACGCAAGTGTAAACTACACCATGTCTAGTTCATTGAATCCAGCAAGACAAGGAAGTGCCAATAACCCTTTATTCGCATTTACTTACTATAAACCTAGAAACGTTGATTTAAATACTTATATAAATAACAATATCAATCCGGTAAGCGGCGGTGCATTGGGTTCTACTGATAGAAATCGTTATGACCCATATGGTATTGGATCATTTGCTTATGGACTTCAAAATGATAACAGGGTTCAAAAGGAAAATAATTTATTGGCAAATATTGATGTAAATATTAAAATCCTTCCTTGGCTTTCGGGGTTGGTAAGAACAAATACTAACTTTTACAATATTGCTTACGAAAGGAAAAATAGAGGGTCTGGTATTGCCTTTGCAGGTGGCGATTACGAAATATCTCAAAATACCAATAAATCTTATCGTGTGCAAGGATTGTTAAATGCAAGTAAACAACTTTCAAGTGATTTTGAGTTGAATGCTTCAATTGGAGCTGAAACTTACCAGAAAAATCTTAACAATTCTGCATTTTATAACAGATCGGTTACCAGTGGCGGGCTTAAAATTCCTGATCTTTATTCCATTGGAAATTCCCTTAATCCAGCAACAACAACTTCTTATCCAAATTTTGGTGAACGTACAGATGCAGTATATTTATATGGAGATATTACCTGGAAAAATATGTTAACCTTAAATTTCAGTGGAAGAAACGACTGGTCATCAGCGCTTACTTATAGAGATGGTCATGGTAATTATTCATATTTTTATCCAAGTGTAGGTTTGTCATGGATATTTACTGAATTACCGGTATTCCAAAATAGTTCAATATTATCTTTTGGTAAATTAAGAGCATCGTATTCTTACACAGGATTGTCCGCAAGACCTCAGCAGACCAATACTGATGGCTACTTTAAACTACAAGATGGTACTTTTAACAATGCTGGGGGTGGTAATCAATCGGTTTATGGCTTTAGCGATAATATTCTTAAAAATGACAACTTTAAAAATGAGTTGGACAAAGAGCTCGAAATTGGTACCAATTTAGGATTCTTCAAAAACCGTTTGAATTTTGATGTTGCTTATTATAAGAAAAATTCTTATAATCAAATTTTAAGCTTTTCTTTACCACAGGAATCAGGAGTTACTTCACAAGCTTTAAACGCCGGTAACATCCAAAATCAAGGTGTTGAAGTATTGATCACTGGTAAACCAATCGAATCTAGAGATTTTAATTGGAATGCATCGGTTACTTTTACACGTAACAGAAACAAAATAATAGAATTAGCTCCTGGAGTTGAAAATTATGATCTGGATTTAGCTTTTGGTAACGATATTACATCTGTAGCCAGAGTAGGTGAGCAATATGGATCGTTAATTACAGGTTATGGCTATTCATATTATCAAAAGAAAGATGCAAGCGGTAATCCAATTGCCAGCCCAAGTAATGGTAAAAAAGTACTGGGCAACACAGGTTATGGAACTACTGGTGGTTATTACACTTTTGTTAGATCGCAGGATTATGATGGGACCAGAAAAAATTTAGGAACCATGATGGAAAATTATCTTGCCAGTACAAGACAAGAACTATCTTATAAAGACTTTTCTTTAAGTTTTCAAATTGATGCTAAGATTGGAGGTTTAATGGCTTCTGGAACTCATCAATATGGATCAGCTAATGGTTCATTCTCAAATTCACTATTTGGTAGAGACGAAGCTTCAGGAGGTGTAAGTTATACTGATGCAAATGGCGTAGTACAACATGATGGTATCATTCCTGATGGAGTTTTAAACGATGGATTAAAAGCGAATGGAGTAGATTTAGGTGGAATGACCTATGCAGATGCAGTTAAACAAGGTTTGTTAAAACCAATACCTGCTTACGCATATTATGAAAACCTAAGTCAATGGTCTAGTGGTATCAGAGAATATTCTGTTTTTGAAAATTCTTGGGTAGCACTTCGCGAAGTAACCGTAGGCTATAAAGTACCAAGTAAATATTTAAGTAAATTAAAAATAAATACTTTGAGTCTAAATTTAACAGGTAGAAATATAGCCTATCTATATAAAACAGCTAAGGATGGTGTAAATCCTGAAGGTATTTTTAGCAATAGAGCAGGTGCTTTTGCTGAGTATGGCGGTTTTCCTTTGGTTAGAAGCTTAGGTTTCAATATCAGAGCGTCGTTTTAATTATTTAAATAATACAGATATGAAAATTATAAATAAAGCAAAATATTTTTTCCTGATGGGTTCAACCTTGCTTGCAATGAGCGGTTGTAAAAAGGAAAGCTTTGTAAAGGCAAATTTAAACCCTAATACACTATACGAAGTTAAGCCCGAAGATCAGTTTCTTAGAGCTGCGGTAGGGTCTCAGGATGATTTTGAGTACTTTGCAGATGTGTATCGTGCTGCAAACCTTTGGATGCAATACAGCACGCTAGCCACAGGAAACGGACTGAATTTTAACAATGTCGGTTCACAATTTAATACACGTTATGGTAAAATATTCTATGGCAGATTAGGCCCGGCTTTAGTCGATGGGATAAAAAACATAGAATCAATGCCTGATGCTGATAAAAATGCAAGGGTACATATGAAAGCAATTTCACAAATACTCTTATCATATTATGCATTTTATGTAAGTGATATCAACGGAAGTATACCATATACTCAAGCTTTTCAGGCAAGATATGGCGGTACTGTAACCCCTACTTATGATACGCAACAGCAAATATTCGCGAAAGTAGATGAAGAACTAAAAGCGTCTGTAACTGCTTTAAAAACCCCGGTTGCAGGTCAAATCAGTCTTGGTGGAAACGATCCTTATTTCAATGGTGATGCTACAAGTTGGGCTAAAGCTGCAAACGCATTACGTTTGAAAATAGCTATTCGTTTAATGAAAGTTGATCCAGCTAAAATGAAATCAATTGCAACAGATGTATTGGCAGATCCAGTACAAATGGCAAATGCAAATGACTCATGGATGCTTAAGGTTGGACCATCATATGCTGATGGAGGCGGAAACTTTAACCCTGGAAGTTTTGCAGCAGGTAAGCCTGTGTTAGATTTTTTGGTTGCAAAAGGAGATCCTAGATTAGCTATATATTATCGTCCAAATGCAGCAGGAAATTATGTAGGAAGTTTTACCAGTCCGGATGAAGCAAAATTACCAGCAAATGCACCATTATATGCTACTTTAGATAATTTATCTCAGTTGCAACATAGGTTGTTTACACCTAATTATAATGAAAATGATGGCCAGGGTGCCGGTAAAGGTAAAGGGTTTTACCCAGTGCTTACTTACGCTGAGTATTGCTTTATACGTGCTGATCTTGCAGCCCGCGGTGTGACTACCGATGTTGCCGAAACATGGTATAAAAATGGTGTTTATGGATCTATTCAATTTTACAGTGATAGAGCGGTGGATGCGAATGTAACAGGTTTTACAGCTGTAACTACTGCTGCAATCGATACCTACTATAACAAAGCTGGAGTTAAATTTGATGCGGCAAAAGCTACTGATCAAATCGCTTGTCAGGCTTATTTAGATTTCTTCAGACAACCACTAGAAGCTTGGGCTTGGTGGAAAAGAACTGGTTTCCCTAATACTACAACAGTTTTAGCATGGTCTGAATTAAAGGCTAATGGAACACCGCTAACTTTAGCACGTAGAGCAGGTATAGACTTGTTAAATACCACTAACTTAAATTACGCAAATCAGCAAGCTGCAATTGCAGAAATGGCTAAAAATCCAGATTTTGGTGCTGGTCCAAATGATGCTTTTGGTCGTGTTTGGTGGGATAAAAAATAATTGTTATATTAAAAAGCCCTTAATAGTTTTATTAAGGGCTTTTTTTAATCAAAAGCCATGAAGTTATTTATTGTTCGATTAAGTTTTTTGCTCTCCATAGCCATTTTTCCTTTTTTTATAAAAGCTCAGGAAAGGATGATATCTCCTGCAAAAATAAAGTCGATTAAATTAATTGATTTGAATGGTAAAGCAGGCCAGATTAATTTAAGCAGACCAGTAATCTTTGTGTTTTTAAGCCCAGAATGTCCTTTATGCAAAAATTATTTACCTGGTTTGGTAAAACTTCAAAATGCTAATAAAGGCATCAGTTTTTATGGCATAATTCCGGGCGCCAGTTATTCATTAAAAGAAATAAATGAGCTTAAAAATGAATATGGCATCAACTTCAATTTATTAACAGATAAGGGTAAACAATTATCAAAATATTTAGGGGCAACTACTACGCCCGAAGTTTTTTTAATCAATAAAATGGGGGCAATAACCTATAGCGGCCTAATTGATAACTGGGCTTCATCTCTAGGACAAAAGCGATTGGTAATTACCGAAAAATATCTGGAGCAAGCTATAAAAGACTTGTCAGATGGTAAACAAACATTTAAAAAAACTATTCCTGTTGGATGCCTAATTAACGATATATAATGTGTTCAAGATCTTTAATGCTATCAAAAATTTTCACCATTGCAATTGGCGTATTCATTTGTGCAAATAATGTAAATGCCCAAAAAATAACTTATTATAAAGATGTTGCACCCATTATTCAAAATAAGTGTCAGTCCTGTCATAGACCCGGAGAGTCAGCTCCATTTTCTTTATTAACCTACGAAGATGTTGCAAAAAGAGCCTCTTTTATTAAAAAGGTAACCCAATCCGGTTATATGCCGCCTTGGAAACCAGATAACCATTACAGATTATTTAAGAATGACAGATCATTAACGAATGAAGAAAAACTTACTATAGCCAAATGGGTTGACGACAAAATGCCTATGGGCAATATAAGCAAAGCGCCAAAAGAAGGCGTTAAAAGTTATATTGAAGGTACTCAGTATTCCAGGAAACCTGACCTTGTTTTACAAACAATTAAACCATTTAAAGTTATTGGCGATAATAAAGAGCGATTTATTGTTTTTAAAATTCCTTTTGATATTGGAACTGAAAATAACGTAGAAGCAATGGAGTTCTTTTCATCCAATAAAAAATTAATACATCACGCCAACTTTGCAATACACCCTGTAGCAGATGATATTGATATTAATCAGGGTGCCGATTATTTAAATTTAACTGAAGATGACAGGACCAAATACTCGCAGTATTTTCCGTTTAAAAAAACAATGACCTATTACGGAGGATGGATTCCGGGAACATCCTATGAATCTTATCCCAATAATTTTGGATGGGTTATGCCTAAACGAGGTGTTATCTTATTAACCGTACATTTTGCCCCGGTTGCGAAAGATGAAGACATTGTTTCCGGAGTAAATTTCTTTTTCAAAAAAGCACCGATTGAACGAAAAGTAGAAGTAATTAGTTTAGGCTCTGCAGGCGTAGGCGAAAGCTCTATTGAACCATATTTTTTCATTCCCGCTGATTCTGTAAGAAAGTTTGAATTAAAAATCACTACACCACAAGATCAATCCTTACTATATATCTGGCCACATATGCATTACCTCGGTAAGATATTCAAATCATATGCAGTAACACCAGAAAAGGATACTATACAGCTTGTTTCAATCCCATCCTGGGATTTTAGATGGCAAGAAATTTATCAGTTTAAGAGTTTAGTAAAAATTCCCAAAGGTTCTGTGTTAACAATAGAGGGTACTTACGATAATACAAAAAGTAACCCTAACAATCCCAGTAATCCTCCCCGAAATGTTTATTCGGCCAATGATATGAAATCTACCGATGAGATGATGACTATGTTGCTTGTGTTTTTGCCCTATAAAGAAAACGACGAAAAGATAGAATTGAAACCATGAAAATAAGGATATGGCTGTCAGCACTTTTATACTCAATGCTAGCTGCGGTTGGCAACAAGGCTAATGGACAACAGTCTTTATTTACCTTATTGCCTGCAAAAGAAACAAATATCAGTTTTGTAAATAAAGTAATTGAAACTGATTCGTTACATGTTATGAACTACGAGTATTTGTATAACGGATCAGGGGTTGGAGTAGCTGATTTTAATGGTGATGGTTTGCCTGACATATTTTTTTCAGCAAATTCCGGAGATTATAAATTATACCTTAATAAGGGTAATTTGAAGTTTGAAGATATAACCAATAAAGCAGGTGTAAGAGGGAATGGAACCTGGGCAACCGGGGTAAGCATAGCTGATGTAAATGGAGATGGTTTGCCGGATATATATGTTTGTCATTCTGGAAAATTTCGTGATGATAAACTCAAAAATGAACTGTTTATAAATCAGGGGATAAAAGGAGGGATACCTGTTTTTAAAAACATGGCTGAAGCTTATGGACTTGATGCAGTAGGAACTCAATCTACACAAGCAGTTTTTTTTGATTACGACAATGATGGCGATTTAGATATGTTCTTACTAAATCATTCTAACCAAACTTATAAACCTTTCTTAAATACCAAAAAGGTACGATCTACCCCAAATATGAAATATGGGAATCGTTTATTTAGAAATGATTCAAAAAATAATCAACCACATTTTGTAGACGTTACCTTAACCTCGGGAATTATAAACAATGCTTTAAATTTTGGCCTAAGCGTAGCCGTAAGCGATTTGAATAATGACGGCTGGCCTGATATTTATACTTCAAGTGATTACACCGAACAAGATTGCCTTTACATTAACAATAAAAACGGGACTTTTTCTGAAAGTATCAGGAAATCAATAAAGCACATCTCAAAATATTCAATGGGTTCAGACATTGCCGACTATAACAATGATGGTAAACCAGATATTATCACTCTTGATATGTTGCCAGAAGATAACCGCAGACAAAAACTGCTTAAAGGCCCTGATGAATATGATCAATATCATTTGTTACTTGACAGTGGATATTATAACCAGCAAATGAGAAATATGTTACATTTAAATGAAGGTGTAGCAGCTGATGGTAGCCTGCGTTTTAGTGAAATAGGTCAGCTGGCAGGTGTCTCTAATACCGATTGGAGTTGGGCTTCTCTGTTTGCTGATTTCGACAATGATGGCTGGAAAGATTTATTTATATCTAATGGTTATTTAAGGGATTTTACCGATATGGATTTCTTAAAGTATACAGTTGCCAGTGCTCAAAAAGAATCACTTAAACAGGGTAATTTAAACTTTCAAACTTTTGATTTGGTGAAAAAAATGCCATCAAACAAAATCTCTAATTATATTTTTTCCAACAATCATGATTTAACTTTTACCAACAAAACAGCTGAGTGGGGAGTTTCTGAGCCTTCTGTTTCAAATGGTGCTGCCTACGCCGATTTAGATAACGACGGTGATCTGGACTTAATTGTTTGCAATATAAATTCGCCTGTAATGGTGTATAGGAATAATTCAGAATTGCTAAAATCGAATTATTTAAAGGTTGATCTTATCGGCACCGGGTTAAATACAGCAGCAATAGGGGCTAAAATTTATGTTAAAACAAACGATAACCTGCAATATCAGGAAAAATATGTAGTACGTGGTTATCAATCCAGTGTAAGTCAAACAAATTGTTTTGGTCTGGGTAAAAACACTAAAATAGATTATGTTAAAGTAATTTGGCCTGATGGTAAAGAGAGTTTTATTGAAAATGTACAATCGAACCAGACATTAACAATTAATCAGAAAGAAGCAGGAACCAAAAAAGAAAATACTGTCAAAACAAAACCTCTATTTGTAGATAATACATTAGAATCGGGGTTAAAGTTTAAACACAACGAAAATGATTTTATAGACTTTAAAGTCGAAACTCTTTTACCTTATCAGCTATCAAAATTCGGCCCGGCTTTAGCTACTGCCGATATTAACAAAGATGGAATAGATGACATTTTTATAGGAGGAGCAATTGGGCAGGTGGGCCAATTATTCTTAGGTAATAAGGAAGGAACCTATAGCCTCTCATCAAGTCAACCCTGGGATGAGGACAAAGCAAGTGAAGATGTAAATGCAGTTTTTTTTGATGCAAATGGCGATGGGGCTCCAGATTTATGGGTAGTAAGCGGTGGGAATGAATACGATGAAAACTCCCCTGAATATCAGGATCGATTGTATCTGAATGATGGGAAAGGCATTTTTCATAAAGCCAAAGATGCATTGCCAAAAATGTGGGGTAGTAAACAGGCCATTAGTGTTGCCGACTTTGATAAGGATGGCGATTTGGATGTTTTTGTTGGCGGAATGAGTAAGCCCGGCTCTTTCCCGCTATGCAGTAAAAGTTATTTATTGCGTAATGAATCTAAGGGAGGAGAGGTAAAGTTTATCGATGTAACCAACCAACTTGCTCCAGAGCTGGAGTATCCGGGTATGGTTGTTTCGGCTTGCTGGCAGGATTTGAATAAAGATGAATACCCGGAATTGTTAATTGGAGGAGATTGGATGTCATTAAAGAAGTTTAAAAATGACAAAGGGGTTTTGAAATACGATAAAGATTCGGGTTTAGAAAATTCAGACGGCATGTGGAGTAAAATTGTGCCTATGGATGTAAATAATGATGGGGCAATTGATTTTGTTGCAGGTAACTGTGGTTTAAACAATCAATTTAAAGTGAATGGTAAGCAACCAATGACCATTTTTGCTTCAGACTTTAATAATGATGGTGTGTTAGATCCAATTATGTGTTATTACATTCAGGGAGAAAACTATCCAATGGCATCCAGAGATGAACTACTTGATCAGATGGTTCAATTAAAAAAGCGATTTTTAAATTACAGCTCCTACGCTGATATAACAATAGATAAGCTATTTACGCCAGAGCAGCTGAGCAAAAGTCAACAATTTTACTGTAAACAGCTCGAAACATCAATTTTATTAAATGATGGAACCGGGAAATTTACCATTAAAAAACTTCCAATCGAAGCGCAATTTTCAAGAACGTGGGGCATCGTTATAGATGATTTTAATAAGGATGGAAAAGATGATATCCTTTTGTCGGGAAATTTTTATCCTTATCGGGTTCAGCTTGGTCAGGTAGATGCCAGTTTAGGTTTACTTTTAATTGGAGATGGTAAAGGTGATTTTAAACCAGTTGCTCCATACGATTCGGGATTATATATAGATGGCGACGTTAGAAATATAATTGAGATTAAAGGAGGTGCCAAAAAAATTATTGTTGTTAAAAATAATGATAACGTTCAGCTTTTAAAGGCTGCTAATTAAAACGAACATCATGAAGATATATTTGTTTTTACTTATTTTCTGCATCTCAACCTGCGCCAATGCACAATGGCGCAAGAACGAAAATGATGCGTTTCCTTTGCATAGATCACAGAAAGCACTTTCAGATATTATTGTAAGCGATATATTTTCTCCGCCAGTTGCGAGCAGAATATTTGTTTATGCAAATATTGCTGCATACGAAATTCAGGTAAAGAATAATAATCAGTTTCAATCCTTAAAAGGACAATTGAATGGCTTTAATGGGATTCCAAATGCCGACAAAAAACAAATTAGCTATTCACTAGCAGCTACCTATGCATATTGGCAGGTTGCAAAACGGCTTGTATTTGCCGATCAGGTAGCTTTAGATAGTTTAAACAGTATCCTCTCATGGTATAAAATAAAAGGATATCCGGATACCTTAATTCAAAACTCAATTTTATATGGTAAAAAGGTGTCAGATTCTGTTTTAAAATGGGTAGATCAGGATCAGTATAAAGAAACACGTAAATTACGACGTTATACCATTGTGAAAGCAGAGGGTAACTGGGCGCCAACCCCCCCTGGTTATATGGCAGCTGTTGAACCCTATTGGAATAAAATAAGGCCATTGTTCATGAAAACTGCCGATCAATTTAAACCCTCACCACCTCCCGCTTATAGTAAGGATAAGAAGAGTGAGTTTTATATGGATGCAAATGAGGTATATCTAACCGGTAAAAACCTAAGTAAGGAGCAACTGGGTGTTGCTAAATTTTGGGATTGCAACCCTTTCTTTTTGAATGTAAATGGGCATATGAATTATGCCACAAAAAAAATATCACCCGGTGCACATTGGATTTCTATTGCTGGCATTGCCTGCAAAATGAAAAACTTTAATTATACTCAAAGTTGCTTTGCATATACATCAACCTGCATTGCGCTATTTGATGCATTTATTAGCTGCTGGGACGAAAAATACAGGAGCAATTATATCCGGCCAGAAACATTCATAAACTCTAATATCGATGAAAATTGGCAGCCAATTTTGCAAACGCCCCCATTCCCGGAATACCCTAGCGGACATAGTGTTGCATCAACATCTGCTGCCTATGTTTTAACTAAAATATTTGGAGACAATTTTAAGTTTCAAGATGATACAGAGGTCGATTTTGGATTGCCAATAAGAGGTTTCACTTCTTTTGATCAGGCAGCTAAAGAAGCAGCAATTAGCAGGCTTTATGGAGGTATCCATTATAGACCGGCTATTGAAAATGGCCAAATTCAAGGAAGGAGTATTGGTGAGTATCAAATGGAAAAAGTTAAAATGAAAAAATCTATGTAGCCGAAAAAGTTGATGGTGAAAAATGAAAGAAAAGGTAACAATAAGAGAATTTACATATCCAGACAAAGAGGCGATAATTAGTATTTTCAGACTAAATACACCTCAATATTTTTCCCCCATTGAGGAAACAGATCTAACACATTATTTGGAAAATGAAATTGAAGAGTATTACGTGCTCGAAGTTGGGGGTAAAGTAATTGGTGGTGGTGGGATTAATATTGCAGAAGACAAAATTACTGGTAAAATAAGCTGGGATCTTTTACATCCTCTTTATCAAGGTCAAGGATTTGGAACATTTCTCCTGAAGTATAGGATAGAGAGACTTTCAAAACTCAAGGAAATACAAAAAATTACTGTCAGAACTTCCCAACTTGTTTACAGATTTTATGAAAAATCAGATTTCAAGTTAGTAGAGACAGTAAAAGATTATTGGGCAGAAGGATTTGATTTATATAAAATGATATACTCCAGGTAATAAATAATTAGATCTGAAATTAATAAGAGATCATTCTTTTGAAGAAATGGAATATGAGAAAACAGCTCCATTTGGTTCTGCATTCCCGGCCCAGATTTGACCACCAAGCTTTTGAATAAAATCTTTGCACATTGAAAGGGCAATTCCCGCCCCATGCTGTGTGGATGAACCAAAATTGCTGGATACCGAAAATAATTTACTTAGAGTTTGTTCATCCATTCCTGAGCCTTCATCTGTAACAGATACCACAATTAAGTTATCATCCTGTGTACAACTAATTACAATTGTACCACCTTCAGGAGAGAATTTTATAGCATTCGACAGTATGTTTCGATTAACAAATTGTAGCATTTCTTTATCCGATGTTGCAGTTATATATGTAGGTATCTGGTTATGTAATGTTATTTTTTTTGCGTTCAGTTGTTCAACAAGAATATGAGTAGATTCATTGAAAAGGTCGTGAAATATCAGTGTCTCAGGTTTATATTGATAGCCGGATAATTGCTGTTTAATCCATTGCAATATGATGTCAAATGACTCTAGCATACCCGAAGCTTGTTTTTCTATATCGCCATAAAATACTTTCATTTCCTCTTTCGTAAATTCTGGGTTGTCTTTCATTAAGCCTGCAATACTTATTGTAGAGATAAGTGGCGTTCTGAAATCATGGGCTAAAATAGAGAAGAGTTTGTTTTTGAATTCATCGGCTACTTGTAAGGTTTTATTCTGTTCCAGTATTTGCAGATTGAGCTTTTTCAGTTCATAAGTATGTTTACGCGAGACATGATACAAACGGTAAATGAAAAGGAGTAAAAATAAACTGATAATGCAAATGGAAACCAGAAACCAGATTTTGGTTTTACTGTTTTTATTCACAATACTTAAAACAGCATTGTCGCTTTGAATTGTATTATACTTAATATAATCCCCAACAAATTTTTTTAGTTTCTCATTCTCTTCAGCCATTGTGGCTTCTAATAACTTGTGAACACTGATTATTTTATCTTTATTACCTAATAACTCCGTATAGGTTAAAATATCTTTCAATATTGGAATTAAGTCTAGTACGTAGTCCTTTTTTCTGGCCAATTGATAACTACGCCATGCATAATGCAAGGCGCTGTCGGGCAGGGTACTGTAATATCTGGTATGGGCGTTGAGTAAATAAATTTCTTGATCATCAAGTTCATATTTTTGAGCTCCAGATAAGGCGCTCCGAAGGAGTTTTAGTGCTTCTGTATTACGACCTTTTTTTAACAGGAAATTGGATTCTAATTCCTTTACGGCAATTAGAACTCTGTAATCTTTATAACTTGAAGCAATTTCCCGGGTTTTGTTGATAAAGTACTTACAACTGTCATCCGAAAGAGTTGAATTACTCATGCAATAGTTGGCATATACCAAACTCATAATACTGTCTTTTCTTCCAGTTCGAATTACTTTTCGGAAAAGCTCAAGCCCCTTTGTAGAATCACCAAGACTTAAATATACATTACCCATGTTCATCATTACCTGGCTAACATTTGCGGTATCTTTTTGACTCTTGTATGCAGATAAAGCATTGGTATACAGTTGAAGAGATTCCTGGTACATCCCTCTAATGTAGATGGCCGAAGCTATAACATTATCGGCATCCGCTTTTCCTTTGGAATATTGAAGCTTGTTAGCCATCTCTTTAGCTGCTATGCCATAGTAAAGGCAACTATCAAGATCCTTCATATGGTAAAGCATTCCCAAACGGTTTATGGAGTTGATGTAACTGATACTGTCTTTAACAAAAGGTAGTTTCTGTTTCTCCGCTTTTATTAGATTAGACTGTCCTTGTACCGTGCCATAACAATATAGCAGACTTAGTAAAAGGCAACGCATTAGTTTTGATAAGTACATGGTCTAAAATAAGAATAGGTTAAACTAATTTATTGTTTAATTTGGATAAACACTGTTAAATGCAGACCTGGTTATCCGTTCATTTCATTTATTTATAAAAGGCCAGGTCAATAAAGAGTATTAGTCAGAGAATTTGCATCCGTTTATTTAAGAGAGGCCGGTATGTATCAGATACGGGAATCATGGTATGATTGACAATCAATGTGCCTCCCTCAATGAAATCTATTTTTCCCAGATTAACAATGAAAGATCTATGAACTTTGAAAAATATATTTTCTGGTAATTTCTGTTCTATAGATTTTAGTGATGAATGAATAGAGTAGGTGATATTCGAAAGGAAAATTTTTATGTAGTCTCCCTTAGCTTCAAAGTATAAAATGTCTGATAATTTAATCCGCTTAATGATGTTTGAATCTCGGATAAACACAAAATCATCTGACTCGTTACCAACTGACTTCCTACTTTTGATTAGGTCTCTGGCTTTTTGCACTGCTTTCAAGAACCGAACTGAACCTATCGGTTTTGTTAAAAAGTCAACTACATTTAAATCAAAAGCTTCTATAGCATAATCTATTTGAGAAGTAGTAAAAATAACCATAGGGTTTTTGCCTTCCAATAATCTCGCTAACTCAATTCCGCTCATTTGGGGCATCTCTATATCTAAAAAAATAAGATCAATATCGTTGTTAAGGATAATCTGATGAGCTTCAGTAGCATTTGTACATTCGCCAACCAAAAGCAAGGAGGGATCTAAACCCATTAATTTCTTTAAGACGGCTCTAAATACCGCCTGATCATCGACAATTAAGCAATTCATCAGAAATGATTTATTTATTACTACAATATACGGTAATATTTTTATTCAATAAGGTGCCATAAACTAGATACACTATTAGATTATAACGTTTCAAATCTCCGTTTTACCGAAAGGATTTGCCTTTCTGCCTCTTATTCATTTCAACGATCATTTTTCCGACATAGTTTTGATCCATCAATTAATTTAAATATAAGCCATTATGAAAACCATTAAAAATTTTATTATCGTTGTTATTTCAATATTATCTATCCAGGTAGCTAGCGCACAATCTTCTTCAATGAAAGAGCCTATTAGTTTTAAACTAAAAAATGGGCTGACTTTAGTTGTTGCAGAGAATGAGAATAGTAAAAAAGTATACGCATGTTTTACTATAGATAATGAACCGATTGAAAACAATAATGCCAGTGTACAAGAAGTATTTAAAGCAATGATGAATTTCGGTGAGAAGGGAGGCAACCTAGCTGCAAGCACAGTCGATTTTGATAATGCATTAATGATATTCTCGAAATCAATACAAACTCCAGTCTTAAACCAGATTTCCTTTGAGCAGGCATTGATAAAAGTAATTGCAAGTGTAAATGCGAGGGATCGTTATTATCCTGAAACAATTACAGAGGAATCACTTAAAGCGCTAACCTTACACGATATTAAAGCATATTATAGCAAAAATATTATACCTTCAAATGCATATCTAACTATTGCAGGTAATATTACCTTTTCTGAAGCTAAAGCTCTTGTAAAGAAAAGTTTTGGAGGATGGAGCCATTCTGCCTCAGAGCACTTTGAAAGTAAATAAGCTTCCCTCATAGCGCATGTTACCAATCCTTGCTTATATTGTTTTTTTTCTTGGTCGGAATGACATTATGACAAGAAACCATGCCCAAATTGAACAAGGAAGTGCGATAGCTCCCAATAAATCAATATTAATACTTATGCCTTTTTTACAGAATAAATCCTTTTGTTTCTTCGCATGTAAATAGTTAAATTAGTTTTAATTACCTCTCTATGCAAAGAATAAAAATTTCGGTTATGATCTTTGA
>Ga0157371_10001721_pt1 | contig 22213 bp, 18 predicted proteins | sample C45metaG_FD_113462 | JGI IMG/M metagenome (GOLD analysis project Ga0157371, IMG submission 113462) | Corn rhizosphere microbial communities from Kellogg Biological Station, Michigan, USA - C4-5 metaG | ecosystem: Host-associated > Plants > Roots > Rhizosphere > Soil | place: USA: Michigan...
AAGCGTACCTTGTCACTACTGTTATTAGTGAATATGTCAAATATCAGGGAAAGTACAATAGCATCGTTTTGCTGACCATCGCCGCGGTACCACAAGCCAACATTTACATTTTTGTACTTGCACTGCATCCCACCACTAAATGAACTAATACCCGCTTGTCGATAAAATATTGCTGTGGGAATTAATACCGGACTATCTTCGAAGTTTTCATGCGAATTAAGCGAAAGGTCATTGTAAAAAGAGTTCGAAGTCTGTGGTGAATATCTACCAATAGATTGGTGTTTCTGTTGAGTAATGCGGATAACATTGGCTTAAACGCCTTATTCTTGGCCAACAGCGGCAATAATTAATTAAAATTATTGTTTTTCAGTTCATTTTTTAATATCTGCAAGGCTTTTTCCGACTGCTCTTGCAGATATTCATCCCTTAATGGTGAAGATAAAATTTCTGATTCAAATACCGCAGGAATATTGTCTTCATAGGTTTTGCTTAAGTTGTCATAATCGGCATCCATATCTGCCGCAAGATGTTTTAACAGCAACGCTTTTAACACCCTAATTTCTGCTTGTTGGTATAAGATAACCCCGCTTTATATTCGTCGATAATATCATGAATTGTATAGGTTTGTTGAAGTGCAATAAATCGCTTTTCTATTGACTGGATGTCTGCTGCCATTTTTGCCAGGCCTGCATTTACATCTTTGATTTCCTTCTCGGTTAAAATGATTTTGTCGAGATCATAGACAATGTCCTTTAATTCTTTTTTAGCTTTAGGGAATGGCATAAACACAGCTTGTTTCTGTTCAGAATCCCAATTAAGAGGATGTACCTTAGTTTCGTAAGGAACGAACTTTCTATCTCCGGAGATTTGATATATAAGCTGAACCGTACACTTACCGTATTTATCCGGTCTATCTAGCCGGATAGCAAATCTTAATGTGCTACTCATAGAAAATCTAAATCAGTTTAAAGGTAACATATATCCATAATGGGTGCAAATTTGGGTGCAAAAAATGTGTCAATCAGGTTAGGTTTTAGTAAACCCGGGAAATAACATTTATGAAAAAAGCCTCTTATTTGGCTAATAACGAATATTTTCGCCAAATCTAACTTTAGATGGTTATCAAAGGTTCTGGTGCCTCCCTCACCGCTTGATTTTACATCAAAATGAATTAAAAGCCTGCAAATCAAATGATTCCAGGCTTTTTTGTTCTTACCAAAACGCTATTTTATTCATCAGATCACCACAAAAAAGTGAGTAATTCGGTGAGTAAATTCAGCTTTTTCGAGCGACGGGCAAATTGGGCGTGGCTATGCGTCAATATGATTGTTCTTTCCAAAGAGAAAATACCTCGAACCGATTTTAGCTGATTACTTTTTTAAGCAAAGTAAATGTTTATTAATAATAAAAAATATTTACTTTATTTCCATGACGCGATATAATGTGCCTAAATAACTTAGGATTGTAAATAAAGCAACAGAGGGCGTGTGCTTGCAATCACAAATGATTAAATATAGCCCATGTTCTCCTTATAAACCTCTTCGAAAGATTTATTTTTCTGTTTTTGATACATGCCCGAAAACCGGAGATCGACAGGTTTCAGTAATTGCATACAAAGTCGTTTATCATTATCACTAAGATCGCGCAACATCATTTCAGCAACTTTCAGGACGGTATCTTTTGCCTTTAGCAAAGTTTGCTCTCCTTTGGATGTTACTTTCAAGCGTTTTACTCTTTTATCCATGGGATCTGCATATTCTTCTACTAAACCTTTTTTCTTCATTCGGATAAGCATATTGCTGCCGCTTGATAATTCCATGATATTATTCAAGATCGCTTCTGACTTGATTGGGTTGCCCTCGTTGTATATTGTAACGAGGATACCAAATTCCTCCATCTGTCCCAGCTCTGTCCCTTCCAGACCCATATTGGAATAGGCGATATGAAATTTTCCGATGCGTCTAAGCAGTATGATCAGCTTACCGTTCAGGTCAGGAATCAACTTACCTTCAGGTTCTGGCTGCCGCTCTGTATTAGCGGTAGCTGCAAGACTGTGTCTGAAAAAATCTTCAATAGAACTGTTTGGATATTGTTCCTCAAAATCACCCCATAGTTTAACCAATTCAACCGTTTTATTCATTTTACTGCCATTTGGTTCAAAAATACACAATTAAATGACAAATTAATTTGCTATGTATTACCTTTTGGTTTAATATTGCAAATAATTACTACTATTTGGTTTTATTTAAAACAATTACTTATGAATTCATACACTTTACTTCAAACGCTGCTTACGCTGCATTTGACCGCGCTTGTTTTAATGGCCGGCACTATTGTTATTGATAGCTTGATGTACCGAACTTTCTGGCAACAATATGAAATCAACCGCGAGCGGTCACTCAATTTGTTGGCGGCATCCGGGAAATTTGGAAGATTATCAGGAATTGGCGCTGCATTACTGATTCTGACGGGTTTTGCCATGATGTTTATCACTCACGGGGTTTTCGGCGAACAGTTATGGTTCCGGATTAAATTCGGACTGGTTATTTTATTGATCATCATTAACCTGTTAGCCAGGCGTCGCAGTTTAAAACTAAGAAAAATTATTTCTTTAAGCGATGAGGCTTCATTAACGGAAATCGGAAAGATTCGATTTTTTTTGAGGCGTTATTTTATAACAGCATTTATCATTTTTTTCCTGATCATTTTTTTAAGCGTATTTAAATTCAATTAAAAGACTATGAAGCTACAAGGCGATAAAGTTGTTTACAACATCCTGGTTATTGGCGCTAATGGGGGTATAGGCCGGCAATGCGTGCAAATGGCACTGTTAGCAGGTCACCGGGTTACAGCTGTTTTGCGAACACCCTCTAAATTAACGCTTACACATCCAAATCTTGAAATTGTTCAGGGTGATATCATGAACTCTGCATCCATTATGCCCTGTTTTAAAGATAAGCATGTGGTTATTTCTACGCTTGGCGTAAGCGGTGGATTGGGGAGTGACAAACCAACAAAGCTTTATTCTCAAGGTGCCAAAGTCATTGAGGAAGCGGCAAAAAATACAGGGCCAACGCGGGCTTTTTTTATATCTGCTTCCGCAATTGAAGTAAGTCCGGTATTGCCATTTTTTATCCGGCTCATTATAAAATACATCTTACAGAAAATATTAAAACATATGTATGCCGATCTGCGCAAGATGGAACAAATTGTAAAAGATAGCGATATGAACTGGACGATTATCCGACCCCCAAAACTAACTGACCAGCCCGAAACAGATAATTACAGGGTTGCCATTAATAAGTTTTTAAAAAACTGCCTAAAGATATCAAGAGCTGATGTGGCGCATTTTATAATTCACAATATAGCAAATGAAGCAATTTATCAGTCCGCAATCGAAATTTCCTATTAAATGAAAACAACTGAAAAAAATAAGATCATATATTGGCTGCTTACCGGTGCAATAAGTTCTTTTATGATTTTTGCCGCCTGGTACGCCGAAGCACACAAAATCGAGTTTACTCAACGCTTAGGCTTCCCTGATTATTTCCGTATCGAGCTAACCATTGCTAAAATCATCGGCGCAATTGTGCTGCTTTTTCCTCAGGTCCCGGTAAGGATAAAAGAATGGATTTATGTGGGTTTCAGCATTTGCCTGGTTTCGGCGGTTATTGCAAAGTTAAACACAGGTTACCCATTTTCAGCCCTATTAGAGCCGGTAATTACTTTTGGATTGATGCTTGCCGCAATCTATTATCTAAGTAAAATAAAGAAAGTAAATAAGAGAGGTATTTAATTGGAGTTATGGAAATATTAGTTTTTAAAACAAATGTCCCGGAAGATGAGCTTTACCGGGTAGATTTATTGTTAAAGGGTTTGCCGGGTGTCAAACGCTGGAATTTTGATTTGGATGATTGTGACAAAATTCTAAGGATAGAGGCTGTTAGTCTGATGCCTGATATAGTTGAGTCGCTTTTGCATAGTGTCGGTATTGATTGCAGGCTTCTAGATTATTAATATAACATCTATATGAATTTAGGAAAATTGCTATAGCTTATTATACAGGTTATAAAGGCGTCTTTCTAATGTCTTTATACCAAACTTACTGTCGTTAGTATACCAACCTACAAACGGTGCATGATTTGATGCCTCTAATCTTTGTTCTCCTAACTGAATTTCGTTCAGACTTTGTTTCACGAATTGTCGCCTTACCTGATGATCATCCTTGCTTTGGTAGCCTTTAACCAGGTAATTAAGAGATCGATTGAGATGCAACATTAAATATGCCTGGCCACGCAGATTATCGTCAAAGAAAACTTTTCCAGTTTGAAGCTTTGAATAAAGTATATCTGCCTTAGCCGTGATAATCTGCAATTTAGCAATACTTTCAGCAGTGCCTTTTGCCATGGCTTCTAGTTGATCGTTTGCGTCATTATCGGCTGGCACTACTCTAAAATAACCTACACTGCCTTTACTAGGGTCATCTAATGGATTGTTCTCTAACGGACTTGTGGTGTATTTGCCTTTTTCAAGGTCGCTAAGAAGCATTTCCATTGCCCGGGCATAGCGCATATCCTGGAACAAGTACTGTCGCTCAAAACCTGGTAAATCACCTTTTCGTTGTTGCCAGTAAGAATTAAAAAAATCTCGATATAACAAGGCTATTTCATGGCCATGTTGTGTGCCATAATAAGTAGTGCTAAATTTATTAAGAAATGAGAACGCATTGAATGGCTTAAAGTTCCACATCATATCTGCATTTGCCGATAGCTCTAAAACATGCTCTCTGATATTACCTGCGTTTACTACAGAAAATATCAGATGGTGGCCACTCAGGCTATCAACCATGCGATAGTTTTGCTCCATTTTGCGCGGCCCTTCTGCTTGCGCCAGATGAGAACCTGTTGATGTAAACTGAAAGTTAAGATAATAACCTACAGGCTCACCCGAGAAGGTGTGAGTGCGGATGTCTTGCGCCGGAAAATGATCGCGGCGGGCAGCGACGAAGTTACGGATCAAAGAAGGCTCGTTCGGTATATGAAAAAGCCCGGCAGCTACAAGGTTAGACATTTCGTTATATAGCGTCAGGCGCATTGGCGGATGCGGGTCGCCCGTTTTCTCCTTGAGCAGGTCAATCTGAATCTTCACCATATTCTCAATAACATTCGCGCGGGTTTTGTCATCCTTAGGAGCGTCGGGGAAAAACTCCCAGAAAGGGATATCGCGGTTCCCTCTAAAGCCAACTAACCAAACAACTTCTAATTTATTTTTCAGCGCCAGGTCAATGTGATAACCCCAAAAATCTTTCAGGGCTTGTTTATTGGCAATTGTCAATTCGGGCACAGGTAAGTTTCTAACTTTTTGCCAGTAGTCTGCCCAATAACCATAGGTTGAACCAAAAATATTGAGGTGATGACCGGTGGTGACTAACCCGCGTTCTTGTCCGGTTGCTGCATCTTTACCGGGTTTAAATGGTGGTGCAAAACTTTCTTTGCCAGCTATAACTCCTTCCAATGTATTTAATTTTAGCCTCAACATTGCCTCAAATAAGGCTTGATAATTATCGTCAGACAGTTTTTGCCATGGACTTAACAGATCAGTATCATTTGGCAACCAAGCCCTATATTTTATATCAGGCGAGTTAAATACTTTTCGATAGTTTACTGCTAGTACTGCGCGATCTTTATGAGTTGGCTTTTCAGATGTCCAAAACCAAAGCGGCTTAACGCCCAACATCAATTCGCTAAAACTGTAAATAGCGTAAATAGTGCCGCGCATATCGGAGCCGTTGAGTATAACACGACCATTATCGGCATATATTTGGTGTGCTTCCCATCCCTTAACAGCGGGTTGTCGGCCTTTGTAAGCATCTGCTGTTGCAACAACAATAACCGGACCCGTTTTAGGTAATTCGCTAACCAATATCGATGGCTGTCCAAAAACGGTGTTCAGGTCGCGCAGTAAATCTGTAACCGCACGTCGCACCGGTGCAGTTTCATTTGGTTCAATATATACAGGGGTTTTTCCCTGTATCGTTATTGTTTGTGATAAAGCAATTTGACTAAAAAGGCAAGCTGCGGACAATAGATAGGCGTATTTTTTCATTTCAACGATTTTCTTAATGGTTAACGGAAAAGTAATGGAGCCATATGACTTAGATAAAGCCGCCAGTTGGCCCAAACGTGCCCCGCCTGGTGTTTCTTCGGAAACATACTTAATATCGGTCTAATATACCTCCGTCTACAGCTTCCGATGCTATGCCAGCCTCTGCCGAAATACTATCTGCTTTCAAATTAGCCGGCTGGTTGCGCTTGCCCATTACAGAAACAGATGCTTTTTTCAACACACAATTGCTGATCGCGATATTTCTAAAGACAGCATAATCGGCAATACCGGTTTTAATTAAGTTACAATTAGAGCCTACAACGCGGTTAGTTATACTTACATTTTCAATTACATCAAAGCCGTCACTTTTCAGGCATACGCCGTCATCGTCACAATCAAAAGTACAATCTGATACTGTGACGTTATGGCTGTCGATGTCGATCCCGTCGTTGTTTAAGTTACCATGATTACGCCAAACTTAGTAATGTCGTATGATTGACTGTAGGATTTAACAGAAAATAGAAGTAAGATTGCTGTAACGAATGATAGCGTAGTTTTATTCATTTTATTTAACGTATTTCTTTGCAAACTCTATAAAGATGGGCCAGTCGATGGAATCAGTGTGACCGCCTTCGTGAAAACGAAAAGCGAGGTCGCTATCAATTAAGGACACGTTTGGTGCCGGCATTTGTGAAATAGTTATACCTGTTTTACCCAATAACTTGTAAACAGGCGTGGCAGCCACACAAGCTTTAAATTCTCCCACTGGGTCGGCCCATATATCTTGAGTTCCCCCGGTAATAAATAATGGACGTGGAGCTACCAAGGCTATCATTTCATGTGCATCAACTGGAAACGCTTTCCAATTACCGCCATATTTTAAAAAGTTTGGCGCCATCCAGTGATATTCGTTTTCGGCCGCTATCAGATCCAGGTTTTCGCCAAAGTTTCTTTTCTCCAACGATGCGCCGCCTGATCCTGAACAACTGGCGTAGGTAAATGCCCAACGGGTATCCATAGCTGCGGCCAGTAACGCGGTTTTACCCCAACGTGAGTGCCCTGCAACACCTATGTCTTTTGAATTTATAGTTTTGTCCGTCTCAAAATAATCAAATGCACGGCTCAGCCCCCAGGCCCAGGCTCTAAGTACGCCCCAATCTTGCGGGCTTCTTAATTTACCATGATTTACTAAGCCTATAATTCCCTCGCTTAAACCAGCCCCATTATCGGCCTGTAAGCTATTGGTATCAAAATAAGCTATCGCCCAGCCGTTGCTGATTAATAATTTAGTGGTTTCGGCGTTATTTTTTGTGTTTGATGAGGTGACAACTATTAAGGGCACCGGGCCATTTGCTTTAACCGGAAGGTACAAAACCATATTGATTACCGGTTTTGCAGCCGGGTAGGCAGTATTGTCAATGTGACCTGTGATCGTCTTTTTTATGGCGTTGCCGTCCAAAGCCTTTTTATCTACGTCAGTAACTTCGAAAGTAACATTTGGTGTGTTTTTAGGCACGCGGCCAAAAACGTAAGTTTCATAATCGTTCACAATTTCCGGGCGACGTTGCTGCCACCACGTTTTAGCATTGGTAACGGGTTTTCCGTTTTTTAAAATTAATGGATCGGGCAGTGTATAATCGTTTGCCTTATCCTCGCTGTAGTTTACCCAGGCACCCCATGGTGAGCGGGTTAACGACATGCCTTTAGCATCGGTGTAGCCATTGCCATTACTTCGCGGAACAGCGCCCGGCGGGCGGGTTGGGTCATCTGCTTGGGCCGGAAGCACAGGTAACTGCACACTAATACTTTTTAAGGTTTGCTGATAATTTGCTTTGGTAAGCGAATCCGTTTTTGTTCGGTTGCGAGTTGTTTGTTCTTTGCTCACTTGTGCAACCGTTATTTGTGTGGTCGAGGCGATTAAAAAAGTTAAGGTTATTTTAAGGTAGATCTTCATACTTTGTGGATTTATATAAATGACTTACAAATGTGGATTATCCGTTCTTATATCTTCAATATTATTGTCTCGCAGCCATTGTATAAATGATTCAATACCTACCGGCGAATAATGAACGATTTCTCCACTTTTTAGCATTAGAGTAACGACTTCTACCGTCGCTAAAAATTTCGTTAACTCTGCCGAGGCGTAAGGAAAACCGGGATAATAATTTAATTCAATCATTTGAGATAATGATTAAGGTTGTAACCCGGTAATTTCGTCAGTGTTCAGATTGCCCCGGGATTTCCGGAAAACCGGGATCATCTAAAATTTGCACAGCTGTACCATCACCTACAGCCTTCCAGTCGTGTAATACCCAAACCACTTTTTTGTCGCGGGTAACTTCAATCATTTGAGGCCCTTTACCACTTTGCCCTCGAGATGTGAATATAGTATTGCCATTGGCAAGCCGTGTACAGCTTTGCGGTGCCGAAGTAAACTGATATTCGGCCGGTAAATCTTTTTTGCAATTGAATTCCCATACCGTTTCCTTTTTTTCGTTTACCTCACGGGTCAGCCAATCTTTCTCGTCGGTTATCAGCGTGTTTCCATTTTTTAATCGAATTGCGGCCCATGGTTGGGGTATCTCGTAACTCCATATTTCTTTAAAGTTTTTATCGTATTCTACCACCTGACCTCGACTCATGTAAGATATCAAGTAAGTTCCATTCGCGGTAACGCGTGCACGTCTAAATTGCCCATGGATACCACCAGCATCCAATGGTTCTTTAAAGGGTAATACATGTTCTACCTCGGTTTTGCCGGTTTTAATATTTATAACGTACAGCTTTGGCGGCAAGCCATTTACAACAAACATAACCTTATCCAGACCGATAGGTTGACAGGCGTGTACCTCAGTATGGTCTGCACCTTGCGGTACCTTGAAGTCCATTTTCCAAAGCACCTTTTTATCGGGGGTTATCATTGCGATGTATTTCATTCTACTGAATAAAATATTACCATTTGACAGCATCCAGACGTCATCGTATTCAGGTCCTTTACCCGTTTGATAAGTCCAAATCACCTTACCATCCTTCACCAACGACATGCGGTTACAGTTTTCGCCAACGTATAACATAGGGTGTTCTGCCAAGCCATTTCCGGGTAAATTCGGTGGCGTTGCTTCTGTGGAGTTGATTAATGGAGCGAATTCTTCTTCGGGGGCCATGACTGGCACGTTTGCGGCTGTAAAAAGATGAAGCACATCCATACATGGAGTAGCAGTATTAATGACTGACGTGGTTTTAACTTTCTTTTGCGCAAAGGCAAAGTTTGAAAGCGTAAACACGTACAGGACCAGAAGGCTAATTTTATTGTTTTTCATGATTATTAATTAAATCTAACGTTGACTATTAATGTTCAGACTGACCAGGAATTTCTGGTATACCCGGATCATCCAAAACCTGCAGTGCAGTACCATCGCCAACTGTTTTCCAGTCGTGCAGCACCCAAACAACTTTCTTGTCCTTAGTAACCTCTATTAACTGCGGCCCTTTACCTCCCTGACCGCGCGAAGCCAAAATGGTATTACCATTAGCAAGACGAGTGCAGCTTTGCGGTGCCGACGTGAATTGATACTCAGCTGGCAGATCTGCTTTGCAATCAAAGTTCCACACGGTTTCACCTTTTTTATTCACTTCAAATGTGCGGTCTTCTGTTTCGTCGGTAATTAATGTATTGCCGTTTTTAAGTCTTAAAGCGGCCCAGGGTTTGGTTGATTTATAACTCCAGATCTCTTTAAAATTTTTATCGTATTCTACGACTTTCCCTTGGTTAAGTAATGCTATAAGGTAGGTGCCCTGCGCAGTAACACGGGCCCGCCTAACTTGTGGATGTATGTCACCAACAGTTGGCGGTTGGTTAGATGGAAGCACATGTTCTACTTCTGTTTTACCGGTTTTAATGTTAACCACAAATAGTTTTGGCGGCAAGCCGTTAACCACAAACATTACTTTATCTAAGCCGATAGGCTGACAGGAGTGTACTTCGGTATGCTCCGTACCTTTGCTGTTGTTACAATCATATCGCCAAAGTATTTTTTTATCCGGCGTCATCAAGGCAATGTATTGCATGCGGGTAAATAAGATATTACCGTTTGATAGCATCCAAACATCATCGTACTCAGGGCCTTTGCCGGTTTGATAGGTCCAAATTACTTTACCATCTCTCACCAATGACATTCGGTTACAATTTTCGCCCACATACAACATAGGGTGTTGCGCCAAGCCTTTACCGGGTAGGTTTGCGGGCGTAGGTTCGTTTGAATTAATGAGCGGTGCCAATTCTTCTTCAGGAGCCATGGCGGGCACATTAGGCGCTGTAAAAAGATGAAGCACATCCATACAAGGCGTGGCCGATAATTTTTTGGTTTGCGCATAAATTGAACCGGCCGAGGCAGTAAGACAAAGGGCGAAGAGGGCAAATTTAGGTTTCATCAAAAATCTTTTTATTGAGGTTTATAATTGTTGTTTATCAACCGATGCCAGTTTGGTGTTAGGCAGCTGACTGCTATTAAATAGATTGAAGTTTTTTACCTGATTTAATTGAAATATTGGTATTCCGTCAGTTTTTTGCGCGCGGATATGCTGAAAATCTGCGCCGTCAATATTGTCTAAATGAAAGGCTGGGCGGAGATCAGTAGCGATATAACTAACTTCGATATCACTCATTTTTAAATCCTTCACATTCCGGATGAAAAATCCATAGGCCGGAGTAATTCCAAAAGAATCAGGTTCAGGATAGTCTTTAATTAATGGCTTTACTTCGCGCGCAGCTTGCTCTTTAGTGCCCCCACCTCTGTAATAAATATGAATGTTGCTTAAAGTTAGATCTTCAATATCGTGCCCGGGTATGCCGCTGATAATTCCGCCCTGTTCGCCGGTAACATCATATGCTACGATATTACTAATCATTACCCTGCGCAAGGTGCTGTATGGAAAATCTTTAGGCGCACGCATTCTGGCACCCAACCTGATGAATATAGGGGAGTTGTTAATATCGCGCATGGTGATATTGTTTATGGCGATATCTTCTAATGCCGCTCCATCAACAGTCTCCAATGCCAGGCCTTTGCAATGGTCGAAAATACAATTGCTAATCGTAATGTTCTTATAGCCGCCATTTGACTCGGTACCCAGTTTGATACGGCCCTGGGGGTGTTTTCTACCATCTTTTTTAAAGGTTCCGTCTAAAAAGGTCCCTTCATTGTATCCTGAAACCATACAGTTTGTAATGGTTACATTTTCTAAAGCCCGCGGATGGTTTAAAGAGTAATCACACTTTAAACACAAAGCATCATCACCGGGAGCATTGATTGTGGTGTTAGAAATATGCACATTCCTACTTGATATTAAATCAATCCCGTCACGGCCAGTATCCATTTTAATGTTGTCGATAGTAGTGTTATCAACGGCAGTAAGCAAAAAGCAAAACCAGCCGCCATGGTAAATGGTAAAGTCTTTCAACGTGACGTTTCTACAAAGTTTAAGCGCGAGTGTTTTATTGCCATAACCTTCGTTTTGGCCCGGCTTCCTTTCATCCTTTATTAAACCTTTTCCCCATATCTTTCCCGGACCGGTGATAGCTATATCGTGCAGGTTTTCACCCACAATCAGGCTGTTATGGAAATGGCTGTGTCCGTAATCCTGGTACACTTCGTTATCGCCTTTTTCGGGTATGTCGTATTTGATATTGTCGTCGTTAGTGGCTGCTACAATAGTAGCTCCCTGATCGATATATAACGCCACGTTACTTTTTAGGTGTATGGTTACCGAAAGGTAGTCCCCGGCAGGGAAATAAACCGTACCACCGCCGGCAGCATTAGCTGCGTCAATAGCTTTATCGATAGCTTTGGTATCCAGGGTTGTGCCATTACCTTTGGCGCCATATTTTTTTACGTTATAAACCGGCGCTTGCGCCCAGGCTGAGTTGATAGTGGAAAGGAGCAAGAGAAATGCGCCGGTTAAGTTTCGGTATAAATGCGTCATCGTGTTTATAAATGATGTTATAATTCTTTTTTTATTACTTCAGATAGCTTGGTATTCGGTAATTGCATGCTGTTAAACAAGTTGAAATTTTTTACACTGTTTAGCATAAGTATGGAGCTTCCATCAGCTTTTTGGGCTCGGATATGTTGAAAATCGGCGCCATCTACGTGATCTAAAATAAATGCAGGCCTCAAATCCTCTTTCAGATAGCTAACCTCAATGTTGTTTAATTTGATATCCTTAACGTTGCGGATGAAAAAGGCATAAGCCGGTGTAATTCCCCAGCGATTGGGGTCGGGATAACTGTCTATCAATGCAGGAACTTCCCTTGTGGCTTGTTCTTTTGTGCCGCCACCGTTGAAATAAAACTTCATATTATTCAAAGTAATATCTTCAATATCGTGGCCGGGTATGCCGCTGATAATAGCACCCTGTGTGCCTGTAATACCATAGGCAACAATATTACTGATCAATACGCGGCGAAGAGTACTGTAACGGAAATCTTTAGGTGCCCGCATACGCGCGCCAAGCCTTATAAATATGGGCGCGTTCCCAACATCACGCATGGTGATATTACTGATAGTAATATCTTCCAGCGCAGCGCCATCAACTGTTTCCAGGGCGAGGCCGCGGCTGTTATCAAATACACAATTGCTGATAGCAATATTTTTAAATCCGCCGTTTGATTCGGTGCCCAATTTTATACGTCCGGTAGGAGAGCCGTTGCTCCATTTTACGTTTGTACCATCTAAAAAAGTACCTTCCTTATAGCCCGATACCTGACAGTTGGTGATGCTTACATTTTCTAAGTCGCGCGGGTAGTTAAGAGCGAAATCACTCTTTAATACAATAGCATCATCAACCGGTGAATTGATGCTGCAATTAGCAATTCGCACATTTTTGCTGGACACCAGGTCTATTCCGTCCCTGTTGGTATCCATTTTAATATTATCGATAGTAGCATTGTTAATACCTGTCAACAAAAATCCGAACCAGCCGCCATGTGCGATGGTGAAATCTTTTAGTATCACATTGCGGCAAAGTTTAAGTGCCACGGTTTTGTTGCCAAGCCCCGGCGGGTTGTTACCATTAGCATCTTCTCTCATGATCAAACCCTTGCCCCAAATGCGGCCCGGACCTATAATAGAAATGTCATGCAGGTTTACCCCAACTATTAAGCTATTATTAAAATGGCTATGCCCATAGTCCTGATAAAGGTCATTGTCGGCTTTCTCCGGAACATCGTACTGTGCTCCTTCACTGGCGGCAGCGGCAATGATAGTTGCGCCCTGATCGATATACAGGCATATATTGCTTTTAAGGTGTATAGTAACAGACAAATAATCGCCGGCAGGCAGCCAAACAGTGCCTCCGCCCGACGCAGCGGCGGCGTCAATTGCTTTGTCAATCGCCTTGGTGTCTAAATGTTTGCCATCACCTTTTACACCATATTTTTTTACATTATATACAGGAGCTTGTGCAAAAACTGGGTCAAAACCCAACAAAAAGATAAAAGTAATAACTAAACTGTGTTGTAATTTTTTCATAACCAATTATTAATGTTCAGATTGACCCGGAATTTCAGGAATGCCCGGATCATCCAAAACTTGTAAAGCCGTGGCATCACCAATGTCTTTCCAATCCCATAACACCCAGACAATCTTTTTCTCTTTAGTGACTTCAATCAGTTGTGGCCCCTTGCCAGCTTTACCACGCGAAGCAAAAATGGTGTTGCCGTTAATTAACCTTGTACAGCTTTGCGGTGCTGAGGTGAATTGATACTCGGCCGGCAGATCAGTCTGGCAATTAAATTCCCAGACGGTTTCCCCTTTACGATTAACCTCGCGGGTTAGCCATTCCTTTTCGTCAGTAACTAATGTATTTCCGTTTTTTAACCTAATTGCAGCCCAGGGCGAGCTTATATTATAACTCCAGATCTCTTTGAAATCTTTATCATACTCAACCACGCGGTTCATGTTAAGAAATGGTATAAGATAGGTGCCTTGCGCTGTAACCCGGGCGCGTCTAAACTGGCCGTGGATACGGTTTGGATCGGCTGGTTCAATTTTTGGCAATTCATGCTCTACCTCAACTTTGCCGGTTTTAACATTGATCACCATTAATTTAGGAGGCAAGCCGTTGTAAACAAACATCACTCTGTCTAAACCAATAGGTTGAATAGCATGTGCTTCGGTATGGTCAACTCCCTTTGGCACCTTGAAATCGTATTTCCAGATCACCTTTTTATCAGGCGTGATCTCGGCGACATATTTCATCCTGCTAAATAAAATATTCCCGTTTGACAGCATCCATACATCGTCAAACTCAGGGCCTTTGCCTGTATTATAGGTCCAGATAATTTTGCCATCCTTTACTAAAAACATACGATTACAGTTTTCACCTACATAAAGCATCGGGTGCTGTGCTAAACCTTTACCAGGTAAATTTGCCAGCACTTCTTCTGTAGAAGGGATGAGGAGCGCAAGTTCCTCTTCGGGAGCCATTGCTGGGACGTTTGCGGCAGTGAAAAGCTTTAGCACATTCATGCAGGGAGTGGCTGTTAAGCTTTCTTTTTTAAGTTTATGCCCGGTTTTAAAAGTGCTTTGGGCAAAAATGCAATTGGAAAAACCAATTAATAACAAGGCAAATTTAAATTTTACTTTTATGGTCATTGCTTACTTTATATTGGCTGCTAAAATTGATGCGTTACTATATGAACCGACAATTTCTTTACGCGTACGCTCATCGTTATCGGCAGCAATAACCGCTATATAGGGTATGTTCTTATCTGTAACCTTTAATTTTAAATGAATTTTTATGGGTTTACCCTGCGAAAGAATAACTTGTTTGTGGTTAAAATCCGTCGTGGCATTAAAAGCTTTTAAATTGAGCTGATGTTTTCCGTTACCTGTAATAATTGCCGAAACTGATATAGTTCCGTCATCCGACTGATTAGTTTGTGTATTGATCTGAATATCTTTTGCTGCTGAATTTTTAACCTGATCTTGCGACGAATATACAGCTACAGTACCCATAAACCGGTTCACAGGTTCCATCCAGATCTCTTTGAAGGTGGCGCTAACTGTCGCCGGCCAAAACGGAGCATCGCCCGCGCGGCTGTCCATGCCCACAGGTAACGATCCGACAATATCCTTCACACAATAGGCAAACTGTGGAGCGAAGTCATATCCTGAGCCATACATCAGGCTTTGACCAAATGGGTTAGCGCCCATGTTCCACTCCAATTGTTTACCCACCAGCTGCATGCCTTCGGCATCATTCCTTAATTTAGATGCTTCGGCCAGGGCCCAGGTGCCAGATAACTGCACATTGGTGTTGCCGTGAAAGAGGTCATCGTTCCAAATCGGAAACGTACGCAATACATACTCATCGTTTAGCCTGGTACCATCGTTAAATTGTTGCAACATTGCTGCGCGGCGCTTATTATTCTTATCAGTCATCAACTCAGCTTTTGCCCATACCGAATTTGGCAACATGTTATATGGTGCCGAGATCTGGCTGCCACGTTTCATAAAGTATTCGCTATATAATACAGCCGAACTATACCAATTAATCCAATTTTTATTTTTCGGCAGGTCCTTACATAACATAGCTAAAGCAATCATCGATGCTTCTTCAAATGCAGTATGTTTATTATGAATTACATTTTTGCGATTGGTGCCTGAATAAAAATAGCCTGTAATGGGTATGCCATCTACAAAATGTTGTTCCTGGCATTGCACCAGCAGATTGCCGAAAGTAGCAGCCTGAACTTTATACTTATCGTCGCCTGTTACCTTTGCAAGTAATAGCGATGACGTTGCTCCCCAAGAGGCCTCCTCATAGCTTGCCGAATCCCAGATTGTGCGTGAGGCAACACCTGCTTTCCAATCATCCATTGCGGCTTTGCGCGCTTCATACGAAAGTTTAGGATTAAACTTTTCAAACAATAGTGCTGCTCTTGCTTCTACAGCAGCAGCCAGAAAGTTTTCCCAAGGTATGTTTTCAGCAGGTACTACCACATCGTCCACTGTACCTATTATATTGTCAGTAAACATCCGCATCCGGCACCAGTGGATGTGAAAACCATCGCCAAAACGGGTTTTGAGCAGGTATTGTAAAGCCCAATTAATTTCAGAGCGCATTCTGTCAGCTACTTCCTTACTGTCTTTATGTTTATCAAGTACCTCGAGATTATTCTCCATGGCAAATGCAGCCATCGAAGTACGCCAGATTCCCTGTGAAAGATCTCCGGCATCGTGGTAGCCGCCATTTACTACTTTTTTAACATCGCCCCTAAATCCCTGCCAATCCATGTGGCAAGCCTTGTGAAGACCCGGTACCTCATAACCGCAACGTTGGCAATAGTAAAAGTTCATGGCTTTGAAAACCGGATCAACCCAAATGTTTTGTTTAATAGGGAAGGGGTTAGATACCAATTTGCCACAGCGGATACGATATGTACCTTCTTTTTGAAACTTAGAGAAAATCAATTGGCGAAATGCTCCGTTTTTTGTCCTGATAGCCTTAACGTCGCCGGAGAATACAGCAGTACCCCGCGCGTCTATTAATTGAAACTTATCAGCGCCGCGGTCGCCAACCATGGCAATTTTGACATCATGAGGTCGGTATCCTACATGGCTAAATGAAAATTTTTCGGGAGATACGGTCCAACCTTCATATCGATCGGGTACAACCCTTTGTATTTCTATGCGGTCTATATCATAAGTAACTAAATCATCCTCGCCGGGACTAACGCCGGTTAATTCGCGGGTTAAACTAAACATGGTTACCTTGTTACGCGGCAAATGCGGCATTTCAAACAATACATGGTTCCATTGGCCGGGCTTAAGGTCATTGCAATAACTGGTACGGGCCGAACTAAATATATCTGAAACGGTACCCTCGTTACTGATGCCCAGGTTTATATTGTGGCGGGGTAAGTTAGTTTGATGTACGTAAACCCAAAAAGATATTCTATTAAATTTTGACCAGTCCTGTGGTGTGTTAAATCGTAATTGAACAGACGAAGAACCTGCCTGTCCGCTTATATTGAAATATTGAGAACCCCATTTGGTTTTGTTGCCAGCTAAATTCAAAAAGGCTGTATCGCGAATCGAAGTACTGAATCTAAGTGACCTCTTCCCATCTTTTGCCCTATCTTGCGTATAGCTCATTTTGCCTATGCCGGTAACCTTCCAGTTACCGTTTTGTTCCATGTCGTCAACTAAACGCGATTCTAAAACAGGTTTCTTTTCCCACTTGGCTAATAGCGAGTTTTGCACAGGAACGGCCAGCGGATAAGCAGCAAACTGCTTTGAACCGGTTTGCGCCCGGCAAACAAAAAACAGGATAAGGAGCGGACACGCCAGCAGCAACTTTTTCATAACGATACATTAGGGTGCGTTATAACCTTCGTCGGTTTTTTGCACCTTGAACAATGGAAATTTATAATATTGGTTGTAGCCAAGGCCAATTGGCCGCCTTAGCTAAATGAATATGCAAATTTGCCAGTCATGGGCTAATAATTATGCTATGAGCCGTTGGCGCGTTTAAAATATTAACCGGTTGAAACTTATTGGGCTTATTATGAACTGATTATAACTTATTTAGCCAAAAAAATATTAAGCTTTTTATTAAAATTAGATTCGGCTTTTATAAGAAAGGAGTAATAAGCCGCCGGTCTTGGTCGACTACAACTTGATCTCCATGATCTTATTTTCAAACTCTTCTGCCGGTATCAGGGATTTTAATTTGAGCCTATTTTTATAAGTATAGACCGTGTTTACCGTGCTCTCTAAAATATTAGCGATGATCTGATTGTCTTTTATACCTAGTCTCATCAGCGCGAAGATGCGCAGGTTGGTGTTTAATAACTCATTCTCTTTTGGCCAGATCTGGTCCTCCGGCTTAAACAAGGAGTTAAAATCCGAAATAAAGTTGGGGAACAGTTTAAGAAATATACTGTCAAAAGTATAGAATAAAGTCCGTCGCTCCTGTTTGATGTCAATTTCATTTACTAATCGCAACAAGTCTTCATAGTTCTGCGTCTTAATTTTGCGTTCACTATATCGCTGAATTTGATCGAGTTTCTGAATATAACCCGATATCACCTTGAAAAAATAACCGATATATTCTTCCTTGATCAAACCATCTTCTGAAAGTTTTTTATTGATGTTATCAAGATACCAGTTTTGATCTTTTACCACTGCTTCTCTGACCCGTACTTTTTTTAACCGGTCGTAAACGATGTACGACATAGCAAGGATGCCGATTAATATGAAGATAACTACTACAATGAGGATCGTCAAAGTACTAATCTTTTGATGCTCAGATTTAATTAGTTTTTGTGCAGCGAGCTGTGTCAAAGCTTCAGTGATGTTTTTCTCTTGGATAGCATTGTCGAAAAATTTGGCTTCTGCCATAGCTTCGTTCAACAATACCTCGGCGTCGCTTAGTTCCTTCCTGTTCAAAAGCCTTAGTCCGAGCCTGTAAATAGCCAGCGTTTGTTTGGTCGAGGATCTGATATCATAAATCGCAGCCAGTTTTAACAGCTTTTCTTTTTCTGCCGGCGGTACCAGATAGCTTAAATCATTAGTGACCATCGCACGCTGATGAATAGTCAGATCATTTCTAGCTAGTAACCGTCGTAAAACGACTATTGCTTTGTCATGTTGATCGGTTATAGTAAACAATTGTCCGGCATATTTTAAATTATCGTAAGTGCCGGGTTTGCTTAATTGTACCGCCGAATCAAGGGTCTTTATAGATTCTGTTTTGTTGGTTGCAGAATAGAATCTATTGCTGTTGTAGGATGCCAGTTCGTTTAACGCCCTGGCCTTTAGTTCGTAGTAGCGTAGTTTATTGCTGTCTGGAAGCGACTTCGCATGCAGCTGAGATATACAGTCGAATGCCTCCTTGTACATGCCCCATGACAATTGAAGCGCACCTAATTTAAGTTTACTTTCATCTATTTTTTGCTGATCCTTTAACAATTTGCTTATTGCTATCAACTGATATGTGTACACATGTGCCGAATCGAAATTATAGTATCTATAGGCCTCAATTAAATTACCAAGCACCTCATAGCGACCGTAAATGTTGGTATTTGAGACTGCAGCTAAGGACGCTTTAATTTTTTTTAGTTGTAATTCTTTATCATGGTCATAATGGCTTTTTTTAAGAATTTCGGCCTTAAGTATCATTAACAGGCTATCTGAAGATTGCTTGCATTTCGCATGGCATGCAAATACTGTTAACAATAAAAAAGAAAGCAAAATTCTCATGATTAAATATTATTTATACCCATTTGTCTAATCATGTGAGTTGTCAATGTTTGAATACTAATACCAATCCCGGCTCTGATTTATCGTTTTTTGAAGCCGCTGCCAGCCCTATGTTATCGATTAACGTACCCGATATTGTAAATTGATTGCCTTTACGTATAACCTTTTGTGTGATATCGACAGGTATATTTCCCGCCAAATCCTGAGCGTAGATGCGTGAATATTGCGCAGGATTGTTAACCTCTAACGTCAAACTATTATAATGGCCAAATATACCGAACGGCTTATCGATTCCGTCGACCTTTAAAATTACATTGGCGCGAGGTGTTAAGTAGTTGCGACCAATGGTACGCCCGATGGAGGCTATCGCGATAGCGCCATTTGGATACTTTGATGCCAGGATATAAGGTTTTATTGTGTCGCCTTTTGACAGCGTTACCGTTGGTTTTTCCAATCCCCGGATTATCATAGCGGGAGCTTGAAAAGCATTATTATAACCTTCGCCATGGTTAGTCATCCATGATTCACGCTTTTTCATTAGCCAATTATCATGCAAAATCACAGTGTCGATATAAAAATCGGTTTTGTTGATGCCGAAAGGAGCGGCTATTCTATGCCACATTACGCAACGAGTTACTTCGTCAAGCCGGCTTTTTAGATCTCTGCCGACCGGTGGGAAGGCATAATCTTGGGTTCCGTCCGGTAAATTGCCATTAAACTCGTGTCGCATAATACCTATGGCACTTCCGGTTCCGGCTGCTATGTAAGGCTCGTCTTCGCAGTTAATGATACTTACTGCCTGGCCTTTAGGTAAAGCCGTCAGCAATTTGCTTATTCTGTCAATAGTATGGGGGATGGCAATGATATTTTCCACGTCATAGGTGCGGTATACTTCAGCGGTGGAAAGCACTGCTGGGGTCATAGCCTGCTCGATGATAAGGTTTGGCGCAATCTGTTTACCTAATTTAGTAAGCCAGGATCTCCAGGCAGCTTTTTTGGAATCGTTTCCCCAGTCAACCTTCCAATAGCTGATGCCAGATTTTCGCATCCAATTAAACCGTTCGGTCCAATAAGCTACGCTATCTGTTATTTTAAGTCTGGGCGCTTGTTGCGCACAAATCCACAAGCCCAAACCTTTCCATCCCAAGCTTTTTGTTTTTGCAGATAGGGATTTTAACTTTTGCTCTGGCGATAAGCCCTTAACAGACGGAAATCTTCCGTCATCCACAATTAAACTACCATAATAACTCTTATCACCGTTAAGCGGGGTTTCCCAATCATCATCCAACACCAGGTAAAGGTCTTTATGTAGTTTTGAAAACATGTTTGCCCAATGCTCCAAATTGCCGTTGCCAAAAACGTTCTGCTCGGTCATCGCCTGCCTCATTACTGTCGAAGGCTTATAACTGGTCACGTAACCTTGGACATTCCAGGTACAAAAATAATCAGGTGCCTGTGAAGGGCTATCGGGTATTAAAGAAGAATGTTTTTTCTGAGCATTACTTACCAATGAAAAAATACAGAAAATTGCAAGTAAAAGGAGTAAAGGTTTCATGATCAATTATTAGATTCTAATGGTACGGGGTTAGTAAAGCGTTTACAGTCCTTTAACAATTATAGAAATCTTATTATCTGATAAGAAACTTAACAATGAAAATATTTATGCAATCGTGGTAGAACGATTAATTAAAACTAAGCCATAATCGAAATTTACATCCTAAAAGACAAGCTATTGGGTGAATCAGATCGATCTTATCTAATATTATTTAAGTCAGAAAACGGCTGTATTTATAAATTTGATTTGATTTCGACCGCAGAAATACAGCGGTTTTCATTAAGACCAGCTGGCTCTGGTAGACTGTATAAGAGACTACGCTTCGATCTCAAAGGTCAATAAATCTTTAGGCTCTACCTCCAATGCTTTAGCCAACTCCGAAATTGACAATAAAGTAATATTCAATTTTCCATTTAGTTCGGTGAGTCGAATTTTGAAAACCGCTTTAACGATATAAAAAACGCGGAAAATAGAGGAAGTTACAAGTCCCTCTCTCACCCCAAAAAAAAATCCCTATAAATAGTTTATTTATAGGGATTTTTTTTGAGGGTGGCAGGCTCTGTATTATCGTGATATGTGCGCAAACTCCTTAAAATATCGCTGGGCACTCTAAGTCCACAGTTGATATTAGTTTGTCATTTATTTATAACTACCGGCCAGTTGTTTTTGTAAGCAATGGATTTAATAAGCAATACCCTGGGGCCGCCGCCTGCAGGTATCGCATGATAAGCGATGTAAATCATTTTCTTGTCAGAACGAAAAATGGAGTTGTGCCCCGGGGCATTCCATTTACTGTCTTTTTCCAGAATGACACTGCTATTGCTGCCATTAGCCTCGCCGAACCGTGTAAACGGACCGAAAGGACTTTTGGACCGCGAGACGAGCACCGCATAATTGGCATGCGGCCCGCAGCAATTATCACCTGAATAATAGAGATAGTAATAGCCCTTGTTATAGTCGACCCAAGCGCCTTCTATTAATGAGGTATAGTTTTTTTCAAGGGCGGGTTGTTGTACAGGTTTGGGAGTGCTCCCGGCCTTAAATTCAAGCCAGTTGTCACTTAGTTCCTGAACTTTTATAGGCTGATGGTCTGATCCCCAGTAAAGCAGTTTTTTCCCGCTTCCAGGGTCAATCATGGCAAATGGATCAATGTTGACGAAACCTTTTCCGGCGATAAGCGGTGTGCCCTTATCGATAAACGGACCTTCCGGACTATCGGCTGTGGCTACGCCAATGCACATATCTGCATCTGAACTTGCTGAACGCGCCGAAAAAAACATAATGT
>Ga0157371_10001722_pt1 | contig 22211 bp, 18 predicted proteins | sample C45metaG_FD_113462 | JGI IMG/M metagenome (GOLD analysis project Ga0157371, IMG submission 113462) | Corn rhizosphere microbial communities from Kellogg Biological Station, Michigan, USA - C4-5 metaG | ecosystem: Host-associated > Plants > Roots > Rhizosphere > Soil | place: USA: Michigan...
CATCAAGCCGGTCGCCGTGCGCAGCGAGAAGGATGATGGCGGCGAAGTGTTCGTGTTCGTTGGCGGTGGCATTCTCGAAGTGCAGCTGAAGAGGGAAACCGTGCTGGCCGATACCGCAATCCGCGGTCACGACCTGGACGAAGCCAAGCGTGCGGCCGAAGAGGCGCTGCAGAATCAAAGCAGCGACTTGGATCTGGCCCGTGCGCAAGGTGAACTGGCCGTGGCCGCTGCGCAGCTTGCAGCGATCGCACGCCTGCGTCGCAAGCGCTAAGGCAAAAGTGTGTGCTGGCCGGTGTCATCGGTCGGCGCCGACGAAAAAGCAGCCCCGAAGGGCTGCTTTTTTTTTGCCTGCGCATTGGCGCGGTACCTGCTCAGCGATGCTCACCTTCGCGCTTCTCTTCACCGCGATTGCCTTGCGGATGCGGTTGGGCTTCATGGTGTTCCTGCCGAGGCGGTTGGGCCTGCGGTTGAGGTTGCGGCGGGCGAGCCTCAGGCGGACGTGGCTGGGCCTGCGGTTGCGGCGGGCGCATCTCAACGTGCGGTTGCGGTTGCGGTGCCGGCCGCGGGGCCTCCATGTGCGGCTCCGGCCGGCGCTGTTCAGGCTCCGGGCGGGCGCGCATCTGCGGCGGCTCGTTGTGCGGGCGCTCCTGCATGGCCGGTGCCGGGTTGCCGTTGAAGCGATTCGGCTCCTGGCCACCGCGCTGCGGTTGAGGTTGCGGTTGCGGGCCGGGCTGCGGCAATTGCGGACGCGGCTCGAAGGCGCGGCGCTCGTCACGCGGTGTACCGGGCGCGTCTTCGCGCTGCGGCGGCCGTGTTGTCATGCCGGCCGGGCCTTGTGGCGCCTGCCCAATCTGCGGTTGTCCGGGGCGCTCCTGCGGTGCGGCGGCACCCGGCAACGGGCGTGGACGGTTGATCGAGTCCGGGGCCATGAGGGCCCGCGGTGCCGGCCCAGGCTGGGCGCCGTGCGGCGCTTGCGCACCCTGCGGGTTCGGCGCACCCATCAATCCTTGCGGCCCATTCGGACCGTGCTGTTCCTGCGGTCGGCCCGCCTCGTTACCGGCGTGCGCAGGCCCATTCTGCCCACTCGGTGCGGCGCGAGTCAGACGTAGCCCTGCTGCCTGTGCAGCTGCGGGTGGGGTCGGCACTCCCATATTGGCGTGACCCCGCACCGGCGCAACGCGGGCGCCCACGTTGCCGCCCGTCCACGCCGGGCCAGCGCCCGGGAGCGCACCGCCTTGTGATCGGAACCGTTCCGCCAATGCATCGTGCCCGCCTGCCGGCAGGGCGGGTGCGCGCACCGCAATCGCCTGACGTGCAAATGCCTGTGCCGGCGGCAATTGATGCGGCCCGCCGTTGGCTGCTGCGCCCACCAGGCTGGCACGCACCGGTGCCAACGCCGGCGTCGACACAAACTGCGCGTGCGCCATCTGCGAGCGCAGTTGTTCCGGCCGCAGATGCGTCATGGCGGGGCCGACGGGCTGGCCGTTGACGAACGTCTTGGCGGGCACCGCCGTCAGCGCGGCCGGGTTGTTGGCGTTGACATAGGTGACCCGGTTCACGTTGCGAACGTTGGTCACGTTGGTGGTGTTGTTGATGATGGTCTTGTTGACTGTGACGTTGTTCACTACCACCGTGCGGTTGATGTTCGTCACATACGTCGGGCTGGCTGCATACACGGGGCGGTATGCCTCGCCTGGCGCCAGCGGGAACCACGCCACACCCGGCGAGCCGATCGAGATGTTGATCCCCCAGCTCACGCCGCCGCCGCCTCCGCCGCCCACGAAACCGACGAGTGCGGGCGCATAGACCGGACGTGGCACCGCCGGCCCGGGCACCCAGCACCAGGTGGATCCAACATACGCCCAGCGGCCATAGTGGAAAGGCGCGAAACCCCAGGGCGCGTCGTCGACCCACGTCCAGCCCCACGGCGCCACCCAGGCCCAATGGCCTGTGCGATACGGTGCCCAGCCGGCGGGCACGGCACGCGGCACCCACACGGCGCCGTAGCCGTCTTCTTCACGCCATGTGCCGTTGTCGTCGAGGGCTTCGTAGCCGGTCATTTCACGGCCGACGTAGCGGGCAGAGACAGATGCGTCTTCGCGGGCATCGCGAGATTCCGCCCAGCGGTCGAAGGCGTCGCGGCCGGGGTTGTCGGTGCCGCCGGCCTCGGCGAGATCGGTGCCGCCAAAGCGGATTTGCTGACCGGCACCCAGCGGGGTGGAGCGGTCATCGCCGTAGGCCGTGCCCTGACCGTGCCACACGGTGACGGTCGTGCTGGAGCCATCAGGTGCAACGTCGAGACGGTATTCGCCCGGGGCCTGCGGCGTGAACGCCAGGTTGGGCGTATCGATTTCGATGGTCTGGTCGGCGGGCAGGGAACGCACTCGAACCGAAAGGGCGCCTTGCGTGAGCTTCACTTGCGTGTTGCGATCGTCCAGGTCGACGAGCGTGGCGCCGGTGTTCTGGCCCAGGCGCAGGGCCGTGGAACCGACGTGCAGCTCGCTGTGGCTGCCCTGGTCCGACCACAGGCGGTCGCCCGTGGTGAGTGGGCGGTTGAGCGAGGCCCCGGCCCAATCATCGGATCCGGCGGGCGCGAAGCTCACCGTGCCGGAAAAGTCCGACAGCCGCGCCACCCGTGAGGCCGGATCGGCGGCCATCGCGGCCTGCGCACCGCAAACTAGCAATACGGTGGCAACGCCCACCGCGCGCAACACATGCGGCAGCCGTACACCGGGGGAGAGAGGGGAACGGCGGGAAACATTGGACATGATGAGCCCTCGTTTTTATGGCGGCCTGTGCCGCGTGGATGTCTCCATTTAACGCGGCAGGCGCCGAGGGGTCGACTTGCCTTTGTAAGAGCGTGTTTCGTCGCGCAGGAAGCCGATAGACGGATCGGTCGCATCCAGGGCGTTGGGGAAAGGTGGGAAGCAGGCGGGCAGGCGCGCGAATTGCGCACACAAAAAAAAGCGCGCGGGCCGGGGAGCACCGCGCGGACGGGAAATCCCTTCGAGGGGTCAATTCGAAAGGAGGGGGTAACCTTGCACCGGACGCCGTGTCGCCGCCACCGCTGGGCCAGATATGGCGCACAACAATTGGACACAAACGCCGGGGTGCGAAGGCATTGTGGGTGACGGGGTGGCCCCGAGGCGTAACAAAGTGTGTCGGATTGCAATCGAATGCAAGCGTGGTAAAAGCCGCTTGGTGTGAGCCCAAAAACGCTTCGAAGGCACGTTCGGGGAACGCCTGCTGCACCCGCACAGTCCCATCGGTTTGCCGCTTAGGCAGACGGGGCTTGGAAAAAGACGAACCAGCCGGGTGTGTCCTAGTCTGGGGTGTCGGATTCATAGGAGGGAGGCATGCACAGGCATGCGATGCACCATGTGTTGCACAAGTCGGTGAGGGCGGGCGCTTTTGTTACCTTGATGGGGGCACTTGGCGGGGCTGGTGGCGCACAGGCGGGCACCGAAGCCGCCTCTGCTCCACCTGCAGCGTCTGCGAGTGCGCCGCCCGCCTCCGCGCCTGTTGCTTCTGCGCCAACTGTCCCACTTGCAAAAACGAAAGAGCAGTCCGAGCGTCTGGCCGGCAACTTCTGGCAGGGCGCGGTCGGAAAAGGCGCCGACAGCCCCGGCTGGAACGTCTGGTTGAACGTGTACGACCCGGCACCCAAAGAGGAGGGCAAAGACAAGGATCCGGTGGCCGACACGCTGACCGGCGAAGCCTACGATGACCGCCCCCAGGGCCGCGCCTTCTGGACCATCGAAGGGCGCAACGTGCCCGAGCGCCGCTTCGTGTGGCGCGAACGTGCAGAAGCGCTCGATGCGGCCGGCCAGTCTGTCGTGCGCGAGGGCGGCACGCTCTCCGGCGCGCTCTCGGCCGATGGTGCCGCTGCTACCGGAACCTGGAGCGACGGCGGCCGCAGCCAACCCTTCACGCTCAAGCGCATGGCGCGCTATCAGGAGGCCACGGGCGCCTCCGGCCAGGCCAAGCTGACTGAGCGCTATCCGGTGACGGGCGATGCCGCCATCGACGCGCTGATCCAGTCGCTGCGTGTGCGCAAGTGCGACCAGTACGACACCGAGTGCGTCATCCGCATCAGCGCAGTCGGCCTCGGCGACACCGTGAGTCTCCTGCGCATGGTGTGGGCGTACAGCGGCGGCGCGCACGGCAATTACAGCTTCACAGCGGGCAACTGGCGACGCGGCGCGCAGGGTTTTCAGCCGATTGCCCTGGCTGATGTGCTGAACCCCACATCCGCCTGCCTGCAGAGCTTCAATACGCAGATTGTCGATGCGCTCAAGCGCGAAGGCGCACCCGATGCGCCGCGCGGCGCGCTCAAGGAGCGTGATCTGCGTAACGCCGCGTTTCCGTTTACGCTGCAAGGTGACCGCATCGTCGTGCACTACGGGCCGTACGAGGTCGGCCCGTATTCGTCGGGGGCGTTCCGTGCCGCCGTGCGCTTCGATGACCTGGGCTCCGCCTGCAAGCGGCCCGCAACCTGATTGCCTCTGCATCGCCAACCATGTCTGCCAATCCTTCCTACGTCGACGAGCAAGCCACCATGCGCCGGCTGCTGTCCGGCAAGACCATCGCCGTGGTCGGGCTGTCGCCGCGTCCCACACGGCCCAGCTATGACGTGGCGCGCTATCTGCAGCAGGCCGGCTATCGCATCGTGCCCGTCAACCCGCAGCACGCGGGCGAAGACGTGCTCGGCGAACCTTGCTACGCCACGCTCACCGAAGCGGCGACGACGCTTGCCGCCGCCGGCCAGCGCATCGATCTGGTCGATATCTTCCGGCGCTCAGAACAGGTTCTGCCCGTCGTGCAGGAGGCCGTGACGCTCGGCGTGGGAGGCATCTGGGTGCAGCTCGGCATCGTGAATGACGAGGCGATGGCCGTGGCGCGCAACGCCGGCATTCCGGCCGTGCAAGACCGCTGCACGAAGATCGAACACTGGCGACTCGGTATCGGCGAGCAAAAATGAACGCCGGCCCCACGGCCTTGTGACAAACACGATGGCGCAGGGGCAGAGGTTTCGTCGACGACCGCGCCGATCACTTCCTGACGGATCAAGGGAGTTCAGCCAACCTGGCGCGCTACACTCTGGCGGTCATCGCATCCTGCTTACATCATGGCCGTCGATCCGCAAATCCTGCAGTTCTACCAACGCCTTGCCGAACAGTTCGGCGCCTTGCCCCCGCCTGAAGACGCACCCGCGCAGCGCGCGCGCTTTGAGGCGATTGCTGCGGTATCCGACCGCCCCGATCCTGATGGTGTTGAGGTTTCAGACCTCAGCCTGCCGCTTGCGGGACGCACGCTCGACGCCATCGTCTTTCGTCCAAGAGGCGTGACCACGCCGCGCCTGCTGGTGTGGTTCCACGGTGGTGGCTGGGTGGTTGGCGCGCCGCGCACAACGCATCGCATGCTCGCCGCATTGGTGGCGCAAGACACGGGCTGTGCCGTTGTGAGTGTCGATTACCGCCTTGCGCCCGAGCATGCATTTCCTACGCCGGCGGACGATGCACGCGATGCGCTCGCGTACCTGGCCGAGCAGCGCGCGGACCTCGACTTCGATCCGGACTTCCTGGCGGTGGGCGGCGACAGCGCGGGCGGTCATCTTGCGGTGCAGGCCGCGCAGGGCATGCGCCCCGGCCTCGTGAATGCGCAGTTGCTGCTGTACCCCGTTACCACGCCCGCTTTTGGTAGCGAAAGCTACAACGCGTTTGCACAAGGCCCCGGCCTCACGCGTGACGAAATGCGCTGGTACTGGGAGAAATACATCGGTGCAGACGCCCTCGCCAAGCCACTCGCCGAGCACGACCCACGCATCTTCCTGATGGCGCGCGCGCCGGCATATACGCCGCCAGACACCGTCGTCATCGTGGCCGCGCACGACGTGCTGCGCGACGATGGCCTGCAATACGCCGACTATCTTGTGCAGCACGGCGCGCAGGTCATCACCATCGAAGCCTCCGGCATGACGCACGCCTTTGCGCGCATCCAGTTCGAGGCCGAGCGCGCACGCGAATGGATGCGCCGCGCGGCGCATGCATTCGTCGGGATGATCAGCGAGGAATAGGCAGGGCGGGACTAACGCGGGGGCGTGCGGCGCGGGCGGAACGCGGCGAGCACCCGGCGTGTGACAAACAGCGAGAGATAGTCGTGCACGCGGGCGTCGGCCGCCAATGTGCGCATTGTCTGCATGTACTGCTCGCGGACGAGATCAGCCGGTGCGCCGGTGTCCTGTGCGATCTGGTGGATCTGCTCGTCCTGGTCTGCGATGGCGGTACCCATGTTTGCTTTCCGGTCGTTGCTTTGGCGGTGACGCGCGGGCTGACTTGCGCGGCGAGTGACCACTATAGGAAACGCGTCGAAACAATCCAGCCTTGTTGCAAAGCTTTCAACGGGTCACCTGCGCGGCATCCAAACTGTGCTGTTGCCAGTGCAGACACTGCACCGGCAATGATCATTTGCCCCAGTTCGCGGGCATGCTCTGCAGGCCGATGGCGGCGCCCGACGTATCGGTCACGCGTGCCAGTTCGCGATACGCAATCGCCTGCACGCGCTCGGGCAGCGGCACGAATTTCGCACGCGCGGCCAACTCGTCGCCGTGGAAGTAACCCCACGTCAGGAACTTCAGCGCGGCCAGCGTGCGCGGGCCCGATGCGCTGACTGCCGGCACGACGATGAAGGTGCCCATCGTGATCGGCCACGTCTCCGCACCCGGCAGGTTGACCAGCGGCGCGGTGAAATCCCCCTTGCGATTCCACGCGCTTTGCATCACGGCTTCGCGGAAACCGCTCACCTGCGCGCTGACAAAGCGGCCCGCAACGTTGCGCAGCTGCACGCCGCTCAGGTCGTTGTCGAGGATGTAGTTGTAGTCGACATAACCAATGGCGCCGGATGTAGCCTGCACCGCTTTGACCACATCGCCGCTGCCCTTTGCGGCCGTGAAGCCCGCCGGCCAGTTGATGGTCGATTTGGTGCCGTAAGCGCTTTTCCAATCGGCGCTGACGGCGCTCAGATAATCGGTGAAGTGGTACGTCGTGCCTGAGCCATCGGAGCGCACGACGGGATGGATCTTCAGCTTGGGCAGCGTCACGCCCGGGTTCAGCGCACGCAGCTCCGGCGCATCCCAACTCTCGACCTTGCCGAGGAATATCTGCGCCAGCAGTTCGCCCGTCAGCTTGAGCTGACCGCGCGGCACGCCCGGCACGTTCACAAACGGCACCGCACCTGTCACCACGGATGGCACGCAGACGAGGCCTGCCTTGGCAGCCTCCGCGCTGGAGAGCGGCACGTCAGACGCACCAAAATCCACCGCGCCCGCGCGAATGCGCTTCAGGCCTTCACCTGAGCCCACCGCGTCATAGCTGAGCGCAACGCCCGACGATGCGGCATACCCCGCCGACCAGACGCGATAGACCGGCGCAGCGGCGGTCGAACCTGCGCCGCGCACATCGGCGCGCGCGAGGAGCGGCAAGCCCGCAGCCGCAATGGCCAGGGCGAGAACAACGTGCTTGAACATGGGGAGAGCTGCGGACTGCAGAAGACGCGAAGCCTGCGATTGTAGCGACGCGCCTGTGACAGCACGGCGTGCAGCCCCGATAGGGCCCATCTACAACATGGGGATCTGTTGTAAGACGTTCCGCAAACGTTGGGCGGAGTAGGGGGTGGGATCGGCGGTTCTGTTTAGGGCTCGCCGATCCCAGGCCATCGGTCAGGCGACGGCGCTGGCTGCATCGGCCTTGATCAGGCCCTCGGCCGTCAACGCTTCAATCACCTGCGGCCGCGCACCCACCCGCGCCATATACGCCTGCACGTTCGGATACGCGCTCATCGGCAGCGCCAGGAAGTTCGTCCAGTTCAGCACCGCAAAGGCATAAGCGTCGGCCACGCTGTACGTGTCGGCCAAGTACGGCTGTTTGGCGAAGCGTGCGTCGAGTTCGGCAAAGCGCTTGGCGAGCTTGTCCTTGGCGCCCTGGCGGGTGGATTCCGGCGTTTCCTTGTACCAGAGCGGCCCGAAGCCCTTGTGCAGCTCGGTGCTCACAAACGTGAGCCATTCGATCACGGCCAAGCGGTGCGCGCTGCCCGGCTTGCCGATCAGGGCCTGCGCCGGGTCGAGGTCGGCCACGTATTGCAGCAGCGCGGCGGCTTCGGTGTGGCGCGAGCCATCGGCCAGCTCCAGCAGCGGCACGTAGCCGCGCGGCGAGATCGTGTAGAAATCCGTGCCGTCGGCGGTGAGGTGCTTGGCAAGGTCGACGGCGGTCAGGTCAAACTGCACACCCACTTCGCGCAGGGCGATATGAACGGCCAGCGAGCAGGCGCCGGCGGAGTAGTAGAGCTTCATGGTTGTCATCTCGTGAACGGGTTGGGAAGCCGCCGACGGCGGCGGTGACGACACTGTAGGATTGCGCCGGTGCCAACGAAATAGGCGGAGCAGCAAATCATGCTTGCACAGACGCAATACCGATTAAGCGCGGCAGACCTTGAGATCGTGCTGGCGATGGTGCGCACGGGCACGCTGGCGGCGGCCGGCGAGCGGCTTGGCGTGGATGCATCCACCGTGTTCCGGTCATTGCAGCGCATCGAGCGCGGGCTGGGCGCCACGCTGTTTGCGCGTTCGCGTACGGGCTATCTGGCGGGGGACTTGGCGCAGGTCCTGGCCGAACAGGCCGAGCAGGTGGAATCCGCGCTCGAGGCCGCGCGATCGGCGGTGCATGCGGTGCCGGATCAAGTGTCAGGCACGGTGCGCATCACCACCACGGACACGATCTTGGTCGGCATGGTCGCGCCCGCGTTGAAGGCGTTGCAAGCCGAGCACCCGAATCTGAGTTACGACCTTCGTGTGAGCAACGAGCTGGCCAGCCTGACCCGGCGCGATGCTGACATTGCCGTGCGGGCCACACGGCGCCCGCCCCAACATCTGGTGGGAAAGCACATCGGGTCGATTCGCGTGGGGCTGTACGCAGGGCGCACGAGCGGCATCACCTACGCCGATGTCGAAGCCGGCCGCACGCCGTGGCTCGCGATTGACGACGCCATTCCGGATCACCCATCAGTCAGTTGGCGCAAGCGGCATTTCCCCAGGGTCATGCCCACATACTTCGTCAACAGCCTGCAGATCGCGGCCGAGATGGTCGGCATGGGCATGGGCGTCGGGATCCTGCCCGTGGTGATGGCACAGGAACGCCGCGATCTGGTGACATTGCGGGATCTGCAAGATGCCAATCAATCGGAACTGTGGCTGCTGACGCATCCGGAATCGCGCCATCTGCGGCGGATTGCCGTGGTGTATGGGCACTTGGCGCAGACGCTGCGTTTGCCGTAATTCAGTTGGCAGCAACGGCCGCGGCGATCGGCTGGTCTTCGGGAATGAGCGCGGCGCGGCGGCGCAAATCCTCTGTCGTGTCGCCATTGCCATCGGGCCGCCAGCCTGGCGGGCGGAACAGATAACCAAGCACTTCGCCAGCTGAGCGTGCGGTCTTCAGGTCTTGCCACAGCGCGCGCCAATGTGCGAATTCGATCACCAGCAGGTTGTACGTGCGCATCGGGTGCACAAGGCCGTAGCGGCAGGGCACGTCCTTGCGCTCGGGGATGTACGTGCCGAACAGCCGGTCGAACACGATCAGCACGCCGCCGTAGTTGCCGTCGAGGTATTCGAGGTTGGATGCGTGATGCACGCGATGTGCCGAGGGCGTGTTCAGCACCCATTCCAGGGGTCCCAGGCGGGGGATCCACGTGGCGTGAATCCAGAACTGGTACAGCAGATTGAGCGACAGCAGCATCAGCACGATGCGCGGAGGCATGCCCAGCAGCGGCGCCAGCGCAAAAAACGCCAGCGTACCGGTCAACCGTCCCGTCCAGCCGAAGCGGTAGGCCGCCGAGAGGTTCAGATCATTTGGCGAATGGTGGATGGCGTGCGTGCACCAGAACCAGCGCACGCGGTGCGCGGCGCGGTGGTACCAGTAGTAGCAGAACTCCTGGCCGAGAAAGCACGCAACCCAGCCTGTCCAGTGATCCATCGGCAGCGTCCAGAGACGATGCTGGTAGACCCATTCCAGGCCTTGCGTCCAGAACGCCAGCGGCAGCAGCCAGCGCAGTGGGTACTCGCGTACCAGGAAATCCACCACCGATACGCCCGCCGCCTTCCAGTCGTAGTTGGCCCAGCCGTTTCTCAATGACAGCACGATCGCCTCGGCCAGTGACGACACCAGCACGAGCACGACGGCAATCTTCAGGATGGTGAACAGCACGGCCATGGCGCTGGGCTCCCGGCTCCGTAGGAATGCCAGCGACGGTACTGCAAACGGTGCCGGGGCGGCAATTGGGGCCGACGCGCGGGCGTCTTACAACGTATTCAGCGCCCCCATGTGTTGTTGCGGTTGTGCAGAAAGATGTGCACGCCCCCGCTCTTGTCTTGTGCCACGCCCGCGCTGCCCCAGGGGTAACGCGTCAGGCCGCCAGGGTCCTTGCCGAGTTTGCTGGCGATCCAGTGGCGGTGGCGTTCTTCCACGACGCCGATGTCGTCGTACGAAACCGGCTGCGCCAGCTCAACGAATACGCTGACCAACGCATCGGCCTCAAACCGCAGGCTGACGGGCACGGGCGTGGTGTCGTCCAGCGCCGCCACTGTCGCGAATTGGCAGGGGACGTCTTTTCCCTCGACGCTCACGGACCGCACAGGCCCGACTGCAAAGCGTGCCGGCAGGGCATCTGCTCGTGTCTGCGGCGTGATGCGGATGTCAGCGAACCGGATGTCTCCGGTGGCGGGGTCGATATGGAAGGCGTCTTGCATGGGCTTCGGTTTGAAGGGGGTGGATTGCCTGGGCAATCACATGGTGAGTTTCCTTTTATAGCAGCCATCCCCCCGTGGGGGCGGGTTTCGCCGCCTCAAGTTCGCCTGCGCGGTGCCGTAGCAGCTTGGGTGGCCCCCGACAGCCAGCAGTCGGTTCTGGAGGGCGCTGCGGCAAATACCGTACGCAGTCAGATTCATGGAAAACGTTTGGCCTAGAAGAAACATGATCTCCTCTCTCCGCACCCGAATTCTCTTCATTTCATCGGCCACCGTGGTTGGCGCCCTCGCGCTGTCCGGCGCTGCAACCTATTCCATCGTGCGTTCGAACACGATGGAATCGATCGACCAGAACCTCGCAGCCGTTGCCAGCGGCAACACGCTCGCCATCGACAAATGGGTCGCGGCGAAGGCGCAGGCCGTCAAGGCCACTGCCGGCGTGATCGAGCACGGAGACCCGCAAGGCTTCGGCAAGCACATGGGCGACGCCAACGGCTTCCCCATCATCACGATCGGCTGGACTGACAAGAGCTTCATCTCGACCAGCGCCACCACGCCCAAGGACTACGATCCGACCGGCCGCCCCTGGTACAAGCAAGCCCTTGCCGCAGGCCAACTGCTCGTCACCAAGCCCTACGGCGACGTGTCGACCGGCGTGCCGTACGTTTCATTTGCTGCGCCGCTCGTCAAGAACGGCGAAACCACCGGCGCGCTCTCCGGTGCCGTGCCGCTGGATGGCGTGCGCGAGGTGGTGGCAGCGGTACACCCGACACCGTCGAGTCTCGCCTTCGTGGTCGCCAAGGATGGCCAGGTGATCGCCCACCCCGACGCAAAATTGATGCTCAAGCCGGCCACCGACGTGGCGGCCTCGCTCACCGTCGATACGCTGGCCAACCTGGCCAAAGCCACCACGCCGCTGGAGGTCGACCTGGCTGGTGCACCGAAACTGCTCAAGGCACAGGCCGTGCAGGGCACCGATTGGTACCTCGTGATTGCGCTGGACAAGGCTGAAGCCACCGCCGGTTTGCGCAACGTCGTCAAGGCGCTGGCCGTGGCCATGGTGCTGCTGACGCTGGCCGCCGTGGGCATCGCCGCGTTCTTCACGTCGCAGTCGTTCCGCCGCCTGTCGCAGGTGCGTGATGCGATGGACACCATCGGCTCCGGCGGTGGCGACCTCACGCATCGCCTGCCCGTGGTCGGCAACGATGAAGTCGCGCAGATCAGCGCCTCGTTCAACACGTTCATCGACAAGATTGGCGAAGTGCTGCTGGACGTGCGCGCCAGCGTCGACAGCATGAAGTCGGCTACCGGCGAGATCGAAGCGGGCAACCGTGATCTGTCCAACCGCACCGAAGTTTCGGCCAGCAACCTGCAGGAAACCTCTGCCGCGTTGACGGAGCTGACGACCAGCGTGAAGAACTCCGCCGATGCGGCTGTGCAGGCCACGCGCCTGGCCAGCGACGCCAGCGATGCCGCCACGCGCGGTGGCGACGTGGTCTCCAGCGCGGTCAGCACGATGGACGAGATCGCCAAATCGTCGGCGCGCATTACCGAGATCATCGGCGTGATCGACAGCATTGCGTTCCAGACCAACATCCTCGCGCTGAACGCTGCGGTAGAAGCCGCCCGTGCCGGCGAGAACGGCCGCGGCTTTGCCGTGGTGGCCGGCGAGGTGCGCACACTGGCGCAGCGCAGCGCCACGGCCGCCCGCGAGATCAAAGACCTGATCCAGGCATCGGAAGCCAGCGTGAAGACCGGCGCGCAACGCGTGCAGGCCGCCGGCGCAACGATGCAGGAGATCGTGCAGGGCATCGAGCGTGTCGCCCGCATCATCGGCGAGATCGACGGCGCGATGCACGAGCAGAGCACTGGTATCAGCCAGATCGATCGCAGCGTCGCCGAGATGGACCAGGCCACGCAGCAGAACGCCGCGCTGGTGGAGCAGTCGACGGCTGCATCGTCGATGCTCAACGAGCAAGCGCAGGGCTTGGCACGCACGGTCGGGCTGTTCAAGCTGCGCAGCGCCTGACGCGCCGTACCCCTCTTCACCGCGCCCGGGCCGGGTGCTCCTTTGCCTAGAATGGAGCCCCGGCAACTTCCCCCGCGCCTCTTGCCTTCGGCGGACGTTGCCTGACCTCAACGCTCCGCCGGTATGCCCAATGTGCTGATTCTCGGTGGCCGCGCGCCGGTGGCGCTCGACCACGCCCGCCGCTTTGCCCACCAGGGGTGGACGGTCTGCATTGCCGACAGCATGCCGTGCCAGATCAGCGGCGCCTCCAGAGCGGTCGCGGCCACGTTTCGCATTGCATCGCCGCGCCATGCGCCTGCGCAGTTCGCGGCGGACCTTGCGCGTATCGTGCGCGAGCGCAGCATCGATCTGGTGGTGCCGACGTGCGAGGAAGTCTTTTTCGTATCGCGCTATCGGCATCACTTGCCGAACCACGTGCGGGTGCTGGCCGAAGACTTCGACAAGCTGCGCGCGGTGCACAGCAAATGGACGTTCCTTGAACTTGCGCAGGATTGCGGCGCAGATGTGCCGATCTCCGCGCGGGTGCGCACGCTGGATGAAGCGCGTGCCTGGGCAGGCGGGCGCCCAGTCGTGCTCAAACCGGAGTTCTCGCGCTTTGGCGTGCATGTGCGCCTGTATCGCAACGGCATTCCCGACGATGCACCGCCGCTGGCCGACCTGGGCGCGTGGGTGGTGCAGAGCTTGGTGGCGGGGCAGGAATTCTGCTCGTACAGCGTGGCCGATCGCGGCCGACTCGTAGCCCATGCGCTGTATCGCCCAGACTGGCGCATGTCGACCAGCGCAAGTTTCTACTTCGCGCCTGCGCGCATCGACGCGGTACGCAGCTTTGTCACCAACTTCGCGCGCAAGCTCGACTTCACGGGGCAGCTCTCGTTCGACTGGATCCAGCAGGCCGACGGCCGCGTGAGCCCGCTCGAATGCAACCCGCGTGCGACCAGCGGTTGCCACCTGTTCGGCCTTGACGATGCACTGCCCGCCGCGCTGGCCGGCACGCTCGACGGTTGCGTCGAACCGTCGCCCGGTGTGCCGCGCATGGCGGCTGCCGTGATGGCATCGGCGGGGCTGTTCGATGCGGTGCGCCACGGCAGGCTGCACCAATGGCGCCAGGACTGGCGTGCCGCCACCGACGTCATCGCCACGCCGGGCGACCGCGGCCCGCTCTGGGGTGGCGTGTGCGATCTCGCTGCCTATGCGCGCATGGCAATCGCGCAGCGTTGCAACATGCGCGAAGCCGCCACACAAGACATCGAGTGGGACGGCCAGGAGCTACCCGAGGTATGAATGCGCCCGGCGCCGTGCCGCACGCATGCTTTGCCGACAAGGCGGGCGCGTTCCTGCACGTGCATCGCGGGCAGGCGTCGCTGCCGTTTGTCGCCAATCTCGTGACGCAGGTCGACGTGGTGGAGGCCGGCAGTTTGCCGCTGCCGGTAACGATCAACGGCAGTGAGGATCGCGCCGGTCATGCCGAGAATGCCTGGGTCTGCTCGCCCGTCACCACGTATGGCCGCTATGCAGCGGAAGAGTCCGAGCGGTTGATGCCGCGTATGCTGCGGCCGCTCTTGCGCGGTGCGATCGGTCTGGCCGATGCATGGATGCGGCATGCGCAACTGGACCGGGCGGTGGCCGTCAACAACTGGCTCGTCAGCACGAACCTGTATCCATCGGCAGCGGCGTTCGATCTGGACGCGCTGGTGCGTACGTGCCGCGACCGGTGGCCCGGCCGCGCGATCTGGCTGCGTTCGCTCAACACGATCCAGCATGCCGACTGGCTGCGCGCCACCACGGCCGCCGGCTTCGATTTGATCCCCACGCGGCAGGTCTATCTGTTCCAGCACCTGCAACGTGCGTCGCGCGCGTCGGAGCTGCGTCGTGACCTGCGGCGGGATCTCAAGCTGCTCGGCTCGACACCGCTGACTTTCGTGCCGCACGACGCCTTTACCGATGCCGATTTCGCGCACGCCGAGCGGCTGTATGCGCAGCTCTATCTCGACAAGTATTCCGCGCTGAACCCGCGCTATACCGCTGCGTTCATGCGCGCATGGCACGCGGCGGGGCTGCTCGACTGCGCGGGCTTTCGCGATGCGCAGGGCGTGCTGCGCGCGGTGGTCGGCGTGTTCGGCCAGGGGCCGCTGCTGACCGCGCCCATCGTCGGATACGACACGACGTGGCCGCAGCAGGCCGCGCTGTATCGTCTGCTGATGGCGCATGTGCTGCGCCTGACCATCACGCACGATGCCGAACTGAATCTGAGCGCCGGCGCCGCGCACTTCAAGCGCCTGCGCGGCGGCGTGCCGGCCATTGAGATGAGCGCCGTGTACTGCCGGCATCTGCCGCCCGCCACGCGCCGCGCCATTGCCGTGCTGCGCACCCTCACAACCCGGATCGGCGTGCCGATCATGCAACGCTTTCAGTTATGACTGCCTGGAACGCCACACTGCTGCGAGGTTGGTATCCCGTTGCCGAAGCGCACCGCCTGCGCGACAAGCCAACGCGCGTGACGGTATTTGGCCGCGCGGTGGTGCTTGCGCGCTTGCCCTCGGGCGGCCTGCTTGCGCTTGATGACCGTTGCCCGCATCGGCATGTGCCGTTGTCCGACGGGCAGCTCGTTGGCGAGACACTGCAGTGCAAGTACCACGGTTGGACGTTCGGCGCCGACGGCCGCTGCACCGCCATGCCGGGTATGTGCCCGGGCGCTGCTGTGCCCGCCGTGCAAGTGCACGCGTGGCAGGCGTTCGAGCACGACGGGCTGATCTGGATGAGCGTGCGGGCGCCAGGTGAAGCTGCGCCTGCCGCATTGCCGGCGTTCCTGAATCGCTTGCCGGCCGGCAGCCGCCGCTTTCTGTGGAGCACGCTGTGGCAGGCCCGCCCGGCCGATGCGCTGGAGAATTTTCTCGATCCGCTGCACACGCACCTTGTGCATCCTGGCCTCGTGCGCAGGCACGGCGCGCGCCAGTCCGTGACGGTGACCGTCACCCAATCGACAAATGGCTTGCAGGTGGATTACACCGGCCAAGCGCAGCAAAGCGGCTTGCTGTACCGCTTGTTCGAATCGCCCCGCACGGTGGAGCGCGCGCATTTCGGTATCGCTGCGCCCGCCACCGCCCAGCTCGAATACCGCTACGCCAACGGCAGCGCGCTGTATTTCACGCTGCACTTCACGCCCGAAGACGAGATGCGCACGCGCCTGTTTGCCACGCTGCATGTGGAAAAGCGCTGGGCGCCCGCCTGGGCCGTGCGTGCATTCGTCTGGCCGTTCCTATATCGGGTTGCCGAGCAGGACCGCCGGGTGGTCGAAGCGCAGGCTGCCAATAGTGTGCGCTTTGGCCGGCAGGACGGCATCTCCACCGAGCTCGACTTTGTGCGCCCCATGCTTGATGCCGTGTGGATGCCCAATGGCAAGCCCGTGCAGACCGGTGAGCGCGTGATGCGGATATTGGTGTAGCGCGTGCTGCCTACTGACCCGGAGGCGGGCAGGCGAGCAGTGTCGACAGCGCGTCCGCGCCGATGGTCACGCTGCCCGCGAACGGGCGGTCGTGCAGCACCAGCAGGAAGAAGATCATCCCGAAGCCCGCCGTGAACAGCGCCAGCGCAATGCGGCGCTCCCGGGCAGCGCCCCGGTGCAGTTCGGCAATAACGAAGGCATTGGTGAACAGCAGCCACGCCATGGCCGCCAGCTTGATGCCGCTCAATTGGCGCTTGGCGAGCTGTAGCCGCGTGGCCCGGGCGTTCTCGATGGCATCCAGGCGTTTTTCCAGCTCGTCGAATTCGTGCGCAATATGCTGGGGCGCATCGATGCGCCGCACATCGGCCGGTGCTGTCCCGCGCAATGCCTGCTGCGTGCTGTCGTAGCGCGCTGCCCAGACCGATTCACGCAGTTGCGCGAATGCACGCGCGGTCTGCGGACTCGATTGGCGCGCTGCCATGGCCGGCCATTCGTCCTCCACGGCGCTGCGCGCGTAGACCAGTAGCGCGGTCTGAATGGGGGTGGCGAGCTTGGCCGGGAGGGCTTCGAGAATGCGCAGCGCCTCTGCGGCGGCGATGCCCTCGCGCTCGACGGAGGCTTCGGCGCGGGCGTTCTGCGTCCAGATATCGCTGGAGATGAAGCCGATGATCACCGCCGTGGGCACCAGCAGTCCGGTCAGCAGCGTGCCGATGATGTTGGCGCCCGGCCGGGTCGGCCACAGGCGCGCCAGCATGGCAGACACCGCCGACGCGCCGGCCGAGACGATCCCCAGCGAGACGAAGCACACCGTCAGCAGCGCCGAATTGGAAAGGGTGAACAGCCAGCTGTAGTAATCGAAATGATGCATGGTGCGCGGCACGCCCGCCCGGGAAGATGGGGCGGCATGCTCTCACGCGCGGTGTGGCCGGTTCAATTGCCGCCGCGGGGTGTTGGCGCAAATGGTGACGGCGTCGCGTGGGATGGTCGCTGCGTCTCAGCGCTTGGCGCGACTCTCCGTGGAAAGCAGGGGGGGAAGCGCCTTGCGGGCGGTAGCTGCGCCCTCGGGAGTCGCCCTAAGTCTCCGCGCCCGGGGGCCGATGCGACAATCGCTGCGTGAGTTCATCTCGATCACCACGGATCGCCGCATCCCGACGGCGGCCGCGTCAAGAGGAGGCATCATGCATCGCCATCGTTCTGTTGCCGCCGTCCGGGCGGTTTGCGCTGTGGCCGGATTTGCCGCGTTGGTCGGTCACGCCAGCACATTTGCGCAAGCGTCGGCTCCGGCTGCGCCGCCGGCCGCCCAGCCCGTCCCACCGCTCTCGGCGCAGATCATCAACATGGGCGGCATGACCCCGGACGAGATCGGCCCCGTCATCGCCGAGATGGGTACGCTGCGCACGAAGACCTTGGTGACGGCGGCCAACGGCACGGTCGGCATCCAGGTGGGCACCGTGGCCAAGCACACGCATACGTACTCGGACGAGATCCAGTACGTGATGTCGGGCACGGCCACCGTCTGGCTCGACAACGGGTCGCGCGAAGTCCGGGCGGGCGATCTGATCGTGATTCCGCGCGGCGTGGTGCACGGAACGCTGACCACCAGCACGGATTTCAAGGCGATGGCGATCAAGCTGCCGCCGCAGCGCGCGGGCGATACGCACAAGGTGCCGTGATATCTGCGCCGTGATCTGCGGGATGTTGGCCTGGGTCAGGGCGGGATAAAAACACCATCCCTTACAATGGCGCCCTCCTAAAGAGTCCATCGCCATGTCCGCCCCGCTCGCCAACGACACCTTCCTGCGCGCCCTGCGCCGCCAGCCCACCGACTACACGCCGCTGTGGCTAATGCGCCAGGCGGGCCGCTATCTGCCCGAGTACAACGCCACGCGCGCGCGCGCCGGCAGCTTTCTCGGCCTGGCCAAGTCGCCGGCGTATGCGACGGAAGTGACGCTGCAGCCGCTGGATCGCTATCCGCTGGACGCGGCGATTCTGTTCTCCGACATCCTGACCGTGCCCGATGCCATGGGCCTGGGCCTGTCGTTCGCGCAGGGCGAGGGCCCGCGCTTTGCCAAGCCGGTGCGCACGGAAGTCGATGTGGCGGCGCTGTCGGTGCCGGACATGTCGTCGCTGCAATATGTGTTCGATGCCGTGGCGGAAATCCGCCGCGCGCTCGTGCAGGACGGCCGCCAGCGTGTACCGCTCATCGGCTTCTCGGGCAGCCCCTGGACGCTCGCCTGCTACATGGTCGAAGGCGGCGGCTCGGACGATTTCCGCACCGTCAAGTCGATGCTCTACGCGCGCCCGGACCTGATGCACCGCATCCTGGAGATCAACGCGCAGGCCGTGATCGACTATCTGAACGCACAGATTGAGGCCGGTGCCCAGGCTGTGCAGGTGTTCGATACCTGGGGCGGGGCGCTGGCCGATGGCATCTACCAGGAGTTTTCGCTGGCCTACATGGCGCGCGTGGTGAAGGGTATTCGTCCCGGGGCCGACGGCCAGCGCGTGCCCGTCATCCTGTTCACCAAGGGCGGCGGCCTGTGGCTCGAAGCCATGGCTGAGACCGGTGCCGACGCGCTGGGCGTGGACTGGACCGTCAATCTGCAGCTCGCCCGCCAGCGAACGGCAGGGCGCGTCGCCCTGCAGGGCAACCTGGACCCGGCGGTGCTGTTTGCCGAACCCGACGCCATTCGCGGCCAAGTGCGCCGCGTGCTGGAAGACTACGCAGCCAGCGGCGACAGCGACGGCCACATCTTCAACCTCGGTCACGGCATCTCGCAGTTCACGCCGCCCGAAGCCGTGACGGTGCTGGTGGACGAGGTGCACAGCTTCAGTCGCGCGCTGCGCACGAAAGCGAAATAACACGTATGAGATCAATGTTGCGGTGCGATAGCGTTTGAATTGAGCCGCAGTAGTGCGTGAAGCCGGGGGCACGGGTGGAATCTTCGCCGCTTTGGTGCAGTAGGGGTGAGTGACTACTCGCGTGCGGGTGGCCCCATCTGGCCCGGAAGGGGTGTCAAGCGATTTATTTCGCGCTTTCTGGTGCGTTGCCGGCTGTCAAGACTTGACTTATGCACAAAGCTGTCGCGGCTGGTTCTTTCCGCGGCGCAACAGGGGCGGCAGTGTGCATCCAACGCATAAGTGTTTGATTTTTCTGAAAGAAAGCCGCGTGCGCGTAAATCGTGCAAGCTAGAAAAACGGTGAATCCATTGGCCTTCGTGGGCGCGGCAGGCGACTTTTCAACAAAGTTATCCACAGGCTGTGTGGATAGCCCGGAAAACGGTCGCCGATCAGGGCGCCAGGGCGCAAACCTCAAGTAACACTTGAACATTGAGCCGGCCACGACAATGGCTGTGAAGGCAAGGTGAGATGGGCAAGACGCATTTCCCAGGTGCAGGATCCGCCGCTGCATCGCAACAATCCCTTTGCAATTCAACCGTTTGCGCTTTGCATGACCACCACCCAAGTCGACGCCGCTTTCTCTGATGCCAGGGCGTCGGCCGCCATCGCGCGCGTGGTGATTGATACGCCGCTTGATGCGGTGTTCGACTACCGGTGCGGGTCGCCTGTGCTTCCCGGGCAACTTGTGGTCGTGCCGTTCGGCAATCGCCGCGTGGTGGCGTTGGTGGTCGAAACTGCCGCGACCACCGACGTGCCGCAAGAGAAGCTGCGCGATATCGAGCGCGTGCTCGACTGGGTACCGCCGCTCGACGGCGAATGGCGTGCTCTGGCCGAATTTGCAGCTGGCTACTACCACCGTGCCCTCGGCGAGGTGACGTTGCCGGCACTGCCACCGCTCTGGCGCACGCCCGGTAGCTGGGACAACCTCGCACGCCAGGCCAACGAAACCGTCTACGTGATGTTCGAGCCAGCACGGGCCGCGTTGCTGGACAGCATTCCGAAACGTGCGTCCGGCGCCCTGCGCCTGGCCGAAGCGCTGACTGGCGATGGCGAGCTGTCCACCAGCGCTGCCGTCGAACTGCACGGGCAAGCCGTCGCTAAGCTGCGGGATTGGGCAGCCGTCGGCTGGCTGCGCGCAGAACTGCGGCCGAAGGCGCTGTTGCCGCAACCGCTCGAATTGCCGGCACCGTCCGTCGCGCCTGCCCTGAACGATGAACAGGCCGCCGCCGTGGCGGCCATTGCCCAAGCGGGCGCGGCCAGCACGTTCAGCCCGTTCCTGCTGTACGGCGTTACGGGCAGCGGCAAGACCGAGGTCTACCTGCACGTCATCGCCGACGCCCTGGCGCGCGATCCTGCTGCGCAGGTGCTGATGCTGGTGCCCGAGATCAACCTGACACCGCAACTGGAAGCGCGCATTGCGGCGCGTTTTCCCGGGGTGCCGATGGCGGCGCTGCACAGCGGCCTGGCCGAACAGCCGCGCGCGCTGAACTGGCTCGCAGCGCATCGCGGTGAGGCCCGCATCGTGCTCGGTACGCGGCTGGCGATGCTGGCGTCGCTGCCTAACCTGGCGCTCATCCTCGTCGATGAGGAGCACGACACGTCGTACAAGCAGCAGGAGGGGCTGCGCTACTCCGCACGCGACTTGGCGCTATGGCGTGCCAAGCAACGCAACATCCCTGTCGTGCTGGGCTCGGCCACGCCGTCGCTGGAAACCTGGTGGCGCGCGGAGCAGACCGCCACCACGCGCCTGACGCTCTCGCAACGTGCGCAGGCTGAAGCGGTGCTGCCGAGCGTATCGCTCATCGACTTGAATCTGGAACGCCGCGCCGGGCGTGAGATTCGCGATGGGCTGTCCAAACCGCTCGTCGATGCGATTGCCGATCGCCTGGCGCGCGGCGAACAGAGCCTGCTGTTTCTCAATCGCCGTGGCTACGCGCCCGTGCTCTCGTGCGACGCGTGTGGCTGGCTCTCGGGCTGCCCGCGTTGCTCGGCGTACCTGGTGCTGCACAAGCCCGAACGGCGCCTGCGCTGCCACCACTGCGAGTATGAATCCCGCATCCCGCATCACTGCCCTGACTGCGGCAACGTCGATATCGCCCCGCTTGGGCGCGGTACACAACGCATCGAAGAGACGCTCGGCGAGCTGTTTCCGCAGGCGCGCGTCGCCCGTATCGACGCCGATTCCACCCGCCGCAAAGGCAGCGCCGAAGCACTGTTCGACACCGTGCACGAAGGCAGCGTCGACATCCTGATCGGCACGCAAATGGTCGCCAAGGGGCATGACTTTCAGCGGGTGACGCTGGTGGGCGTGGTCGCGCCCGACTCCTCACTGTTCTCGCACGACTTCCGCGCAGGCGAGCATCTCTTTGCATCGCTGATGCAGGTGGCCGGCCGCGCGGGCCGGGCCGGGTTGGCGGGGGAAGTGCTGATTCAGACGCGGTATCCGGATGCACCCGCGCTGCAGGCGCTGGTTCGGCACGACTACGGCGGATTTGCGCGGCAATTGCTGCGCGAACGCAAACAAGCCGGGTTGCCGCCGTTTGCCTATCAGGCGCTGCTGACCACCGAGCACAAGGAAGTAGCGCGCGCGCTGGAGTTTTTGGGCGCTGCGCGTTCGGCTGGTGAAGCGTTGGCGGGTGAATTGGGCGCGCCGGTGTTTTTGCATGATCCGGTGCCGATGACGATGGTGCGGCTGGCTAACCGCGAACGCGCGCAGTTGCTGGTGGAGTCGGCTTCTCGGGCGGCTTTGCAGAAGTTCTTGTCTTCCTGGACGGAGGGGTTTGCTGGGATCGGCAAGACTGTGAAGGGGGTGCGGTGGCAGTTGGAGATTGATCCTTTGAGGATTTGAGCGCTGGTGGTCCATCTGTGTTTCGTACCCTGCCGGGCACGACTCACTTTTCTTTGTCTTGCCAAAGAAAGTAAGCAAAGAAAGGCGCGCCCGAGATGGCGAAAGACTCCTTGAATTTGCGTAACCGGGCGGAGGTGGGGAAAACTCGCTTCGCTCAGACAGTTCCCCACCTTTTTTCCGCCCGCTTACGAAAATTCAA
>Ga0157371_10001724_pt1 | contig 22197 bp, 23 predicted proteins | sample C45metaG_FD_113462 | JGI IMG/M metagenome (GOLD analysis project Ga0157371, IMG submission 113462) | Corn rhizosphere microbial communities from Kellogg Biological Station, Michigan, USA - C4-5 metaG | ecosystem: Host-associated > Plants > Roots > Rhizosphere > Soil | place: USA: Michigan...
ATATGGCTCGGAAATTATACATTTATCAGCGTTGGTCAAGTGCGGTACAGGCCGATGGCACGACTAAGGCAAGACAGACTAGATCGGCAGAGGAATACGCTCAGAAAAATGGACTTGAAATTGAAGAAATCGTAGATGCAGGCGTGTCAGGTTTTAAATCAGCCAACACAGATGAGAACGGGGCATTGGGGCAATTTTTACGGGCAGTTGATGAAGGTTTGATAGCTCATAATTCAGTACTGTTCGTAGAGGCTTTGGACCGTATCACGCGTGATGAGATTGATACTGCGTTAGAGCTGTTTCTGGGCATTTTACGCCGTGGAATTACAGTAGTAACAGGGATGGATAACAAGGTTTATACACGTGAAGCAATCAAGGGAAATCCGGTAGATCTGCTTACAAGTATTCTCATGTTTTCACGTGCACATGAAGAATCAAAAACTAAACAAAACCGTACTAATGGTAATGCTCTTGCGTTGATTGACCGATTTATTAAGCAGGGTCTGCCAGTGAACATAAAGAGCATAGGATCACATCCGTGGTGGATTGATGATAGCGGTTCAATGTATGAGGCCGTGAAAACGCATCCAGTACTTTGGGCTTGTGCTCAGTTTGCTATTGAAAACTTCATGGAAGGTGAATCGGTATTCAAAGTAACTCAAATGCTCAATGAAAAATTCCCTCATTACTATAAAGGGAAAGCATGGGCTATGGCGAATATACGCAAACTACGTATCAATAAGGCCGTGTATGGATTAAGGGAAGTTACAGTAGGTGGTAAAACTTATGTACTTCCAAACTACTATCCAGCGTTGATTACTGAAGGGCAGTTTCTGCGATTACAGCAGATAAGAACTACTACAAAGTACATTGGTAAAGTTGGTGATGGTAGGGTAGTAACAAACGCTGATGGCAGCACTAAAATTATTGCTGAAAAGAATAACATCAATCTACTTGCGGGAATGAAGTTATTCAGGTGTGGTCATTGTGGCGGTACTATGATGGCTATGCGTCATCGTAATACTATTCGTTATCTTTGTGAGAAGGGCAGAGGCAATAACCATGATTGTAAAACGTGGTCTATGCCAGGTATGTTAGTTGAACATACTTTGATGCTTGTAACTACTATTGCCTATATGGACCTACAGAAAAAAGGCCAAGGTGATAAAGCTGATTACACACAGCAAATCACCGCTATGGAAAGTACTATCAGTGGTTATAGTGTTCAAATCAATAAAGCTACTAAATTAGCTATTGCCCTTGATGATGTTGATGTAGATGAACTGGCAGATACTATTAGAGAGCTTAAGAGAAAAAGAGATAATGCAATAATTGAACTTGAAGTACTACAACGTAAACAACTATTAGCAAATGATAGTACTTTTGAATCTATCATGATGGATTTCTTTACCTATGTTCAATATGGGGTACTCCAAGATCCATTACATGAGTACCGAAGTAAATTAAGAGATGTTGTGTATAGTGCTATTGGTGATGTAAGAGCATGGAAGCACGATAGAAGGCTGTTCATCAGCTTTCAGATAAAAGGTAATGAGGGTTATTACAATTTCTCAGCAGGTAATACCCCTTATGATTGGGGGTGTTATGTGGGTGCTCTACCGTTCTCACAGCACGAACTGGAAGTGGCTAATGAGGAAGTACCAGAACATGCGTTAGATCGTGTAAGAGAGCGATACGCAGAGCTACACGCTGTCAATATGATGATGTTACGCCATGCGAAAGAGTTACTTTCACATGTAGGGTATCCAGAACTAGATAGTAAGATGTTTTGGCCTCGGAAGTAATGGGCTTTCTAAAGCCTCGTAGCAATTCTACGAGGCTTTTTAGCAGGTGTTAATTGTGGGTAAAAATATCAGCAGTAATCTAAGAATGTGAAAGGAGATCTTAATTATATAAAGATAATTAAATCAACACCTTAGTAAGGGACGAAGAATGTTTTACTGAAAAAGTGTAGAAAAGAGTTAAAGATAAAATGATTGGTCAGGGCTATTAATATCAAGATTTGCAGAGGGCTTAGTGCAGAAAAGAGCAAGAAAGTCAAGCTTAATTATTGCAATTTCGCACCCAAAAAAGGCTAAACTTTACTCGGCACAAACGATAACAAATTAGATATTAGACTGTCAAATTTCGAGCCCAAATCTTAACTTAAGTCAAATTGACCATTTCAAACCCCTAGGTTAATATCAAACCCGTCAAGCAATCTGCCTGATAAAACCTAATACATAAAATCACATAAAACTCTACTTAACTGTAGCGGATATCCTATAAGGAAAATTATTATGAATATCATTGAGAAGCACTTATTTTATTCAACTGACTTCGATAAAGAAGAACAAGATAAAGAAATTTGGATTGATGGAAAGTTGGTCTATACCATCCATCAGGGTTTAGAGAATGATGATACTAATCAGGTATCCCCATTTGAAGGCGAGTCAATACAACAAACATTATACTTCACTGATAAAGGTACTGTTCAACACAACCACGCGGATGACAGTTTCTACTTTAAAGATAAAGCAGGTCGTATGGTAGCGTATGTCGATGGTGAACTTCAGCAAAATGTTGAAGGGCACTTTGATGAATTTGTTGAATTCGCAAAATACTTAATGTCTAAGTAACAAAGGTTATAAACACAAGTGAAAAACTTGTGTCGGTCAATGCTATGGCCGGTTTTAATTAAGAGCAGTTTTACTGCGAATTGATAAATATATAAAAGGAAGAATCATATGATCACAGTTTTACTAGCATCAATCGCGATACCATTAACATTAAAGATAGTCAGCAAGAGTATTCTTCACTACTGGCACTAAGCCGTATTAAAGAACTGAACAACAACATCAGAAATTTGGAACGAAAAGAGATTCTGCGGTATAATAATACAAACAACCGGTTCTGCTCGGTCAACGTAGATATCAATCTCCACCATGAAAAATACCCCTCGCGACATTGGGGTACTTTTTCGTGCGTGAAAAATATAATTTTGTGAACAAAGGAAGGTCACGTGAAAGAAAACAAAACAAAAGGTGTTGGTGTACGCCTCAATGAAACACAAGAGAAAGTCCTACAAGACATTATCGACAAGGGATTAGCTGGGAGCAATAGTGGGGCTATTCAATATCTGATCAACTCTTATGCGATTAAGGAGGCGTGACATGAAGACGATAAGAACTAACCGAAAAAAGCTCAACAAGACAGTCAGAAAAAAAGAAAAAGTAAAATTTATCAATTTAACTTTTCACCAGTACGAAAATATTCTATGCGGTAAAATATCATCTGCTCGTATTTGTAATGTGCTCAAAGTTAACTGTAGTAAGGAATTTTTCATAAAGTTAATAGCGAACGGCTTACCTGAGTATGAAGACTGGTATAAGAGAGTAAAAAGTAATTAGTGTGAAACTATACCCAGCGTTAGAAGAAACACACACAATATCTATAAAATAAAGCCCGGTATGTTAGAACCATACCGGGCAATCAATACGAAGGAACGTAGACACATGAACTATCTACACAACTATTTATCAGGCGGGAATCATGGCTAAAAAGGAAGTAATTCGCAACAACACAAAGCTCAACGAGGCATTGAAACGTACTACCTATAATAGTCTATCCCCTCAAGCCAAAATTATTATTAATGAAGCCATACAGAACTGTCCATCGCTCGGAAAGTACAAGTTACCCGTTGAAGATGTGTACTACATCATACGTAATGCTAACGAGCTATCTAAAGCACAAGTACTACACCATCTGACCATTCACCGCACAGACAGATCAAAGAAGTTACCAAACAGTGATTCATCAATCGAAAAGTACAAGAAAGCTTGTATCTCAGTTGCTGAAGCACTGGAAGCCTTCATAGAAGGTGGCGGCCTATTGTGTGGAATCAAAGCAGCAATGGTAAAAGTACTTCCAGCAAAGCCAATGAACAATGAACAAAAGCAGGCAGTACTTGAGCTGTGGGACGCTAATGCATCAGTGGGTGAGATTATCGCCTTCCTTCAGACCATTCGATAACCGTAACTATAAACGTAATATGCAAATGAAAAATACGGTTATGATTTTTCGGGATGAATTATTTGTGCGTAATTATGCATTAAAATGCTCATAAGGTGCATGAATTTCCTTTATTATTCATTTTTTATGTAATTTTGGTCATTTTTAGGAATAACCGTAACTTAATATAATATTACTTTTACTTCTTACTTTAAAGTAACTGACTTACATATCATTCAGTCTCAAAGAGCCTTACTTCGCTTTGCTCGTAAGTCTCTATAAAACCCAAAAATAAGATCATAACTTGCGTTATTTGGCAGTAGAACTACCAAACCAACGCCGCATTCCCTTATTCGCTTTCGCTCAGAAAATGGAATGTACTAACAAAATACAACTACTACAAAATGGATGGGATCAATATTCGTGAGTTGCGAAGCGGCGAACGAGTATGACGACGCCCCGCCACAAGGTGGCCGTTCTGACGGCCTTTACAACAAACAAGTACGTAGTGAACTGTCTGATAATCCAAACCTATCTGGATCTCATTTGAAAGCCATTTCATATTATATTAATAAATACTTCACTGATAAGGGACGGCGACCAACATATACACATTTGAACAAACAGTTTGGTATCAGAGCAACAGCAAAATTTTAAAAAGGAATTTAAAATGAAAAAAATCACAAACCTAACAATCACTCGTAATGTAAACTTCATTAAGGCAATATTCTTTATTGAAGATGAACCAGTAAGTTTAATGCTTACTACTGAATCTGAATCTGGCTACTTAAACATTGGTGAAAAGAAGTATGAAATTCTTGATGGTGGTAAAGTACGCCGTGACGGTAAGACAGCTACCGAAGAATTTGAATTCGTATTTGATCAATCTGAAATTAAACTTGAGAATACATTAATCGTTCATGTTTCTTTATTATGGTCACATCCAGAAAAAGACGTAGTACTACAAAAAATTGAAGCATTATTAGTGGCACTACATGAAGTCGGTATTTAATAAAGGATTTAGAATGAGAAAGATTGAAGGAACGATGTACTATGAACATGGAGACTATGAAATCTATGTTGGGGATGATGGAATATATTTTACTAAAAAGACTGAAATTACTTGGATTGATCCACAGGGAGTACAACACGAAGCAGTACTATCTGATGTGTACGAAATCGAAGGGTTTACTGAAGAAGAACTAAACAAAGGATTTACTGAAGAAGAACTATTAAATGAAATGACAATAGAAGAACACATTAAGCCCCATTAATGGGGCATTGCTTTTTCTACATGGTACGCGACTAGTCCATTGAACCACCCGCCAGTAGTCCGGGCTTACCATTTAAAGGGTGATCAATAAAGGAATCTTACTTACCTTCAAAATACAAAGGAACATTATTCGCATATTGATAAAAACTCTCTAAATCATTATAAAATTTCTCATAAAGACCATCGACGCTATCACTTATGTCCATAATACTCTTTTTAGCTTTTGTTGAGGGTATTGAATCTTCATTAATATGAAATGCGTTATACCTTTCTATAAGTCTTAAAATTGAAGTATAACGTTTAATAAGGTAATGAGTTGATTTACGCATTAGCCTAAACTTTGCTTCAGCCGCTGGTACTAAATTCCATCCTATTTTGCTCAAAGCATTAAAATCACGTTCAAGTTTAAAGATCATATTTTTTATTTCATTAATTGATGATTCAGTTTTAGAAAAGCTTTTACAAAATTCATCAAAATAAAAATCTATTTGTACTTCATCATCAGCTAAATCTTTGAATATTAAAAAATCTAATACTTCATCAGTAACGAACTGCATCAAACGCTTCAATTCTGGAATGTCTCTTGATATTAAAGTTACTGCCTGATTTAATGCTTGCTCATCCATTTTTTGATGAATCCACTTAGGGGCAGATTTGAATGCCATGTAAGCTACTATAAGCGTACCAAAAGTACTCATTGCACTTATCCAGTCTGATAGATTACCTATATCTTCTTTGTAAGCTCCACCAATGACCAACCACAAGGAAAGTACTAATAATACACCTATAGCTACCTTAACAAAGACGTCATAAATCCTGCGAATCATGGTTTTAACCCTCAACCCAAAACATAATAAATACCATAAATTTCATAGGAATAAAACTAAGCAGATTAACAATTTGAAAATTCGAGTTAATGATCTAAGTAATATAGATCTGAAATCGGAACCTAATTCATTTATTTGGTTTGAATACAAAAAACTCATGCAGTTTAACGTCGGAATTGTACAAGTAAGATCTTCCTTCTTTTAGAACTTTAGCATTTCGTTCACATGCCTTTATTCCAGAAGCTAAAAAGTCAAGTGATTTTTTCCTCATGAATTCATGTTGATCCATCTGAATGCCCTCAAGAGAATTTGTAATTATTCTTATTGTAGTGTTAGTTATTTCAACATATTGAAGAATGTTGTGATTTACGTTTTCAAAAGTCTCATTCAAGTGACAGTTAAATATCGATAAAATCTCAATATTCCTCTTAATCTCTTGGCTGGTTAATTCTAGCTTTGACATTAAATCTATAAGGTTTTCTTGCATGTTCTCAATTACGCTTTTCTTTAGGCTATGGTGCAAGTCCAAACATTTAAATTTAATTTCCCCTATTTTTACATTCACGTCATCAATTGTTTTATAAAGTGAATAGTAGTTCTTTGTAATGATATCTTTTTGAAGTTGATAAGAGTCATCTCTATACTTTGTTTCTTGCCATTTTGAATATGCTATTAAAGCTATTAATAAGGTAAAAAATGTACTTAAACTGCTGATCCAATCTGAAAGATTGCCATATTCAACACTCTTAAGAAAAATACCGATGGCGATGAAAAATCCAGGGTGCTCAATTATCCCTGCGTTTTTCAAAGCACCAGATATTACTAGCGATAGTGTTAATAGCAATGTTGTACCAATTGTAACTTCTTTAACTATCTTCCACACCTTGCTAACCATGGTTTTTATCCCTTAACCCAAAAGTACCTAAATATCATAAAATCATTGAATTTCATAGATCTATGTTAAGTAGCTTATGCACTACTAATGAGGTAAAACATGCTAAGAGTCGAATGCAACAATAATGAAGGAAAGTACTACTTCCTATACGTCACAGATGAAGTACATATTAGTACTGATGATCCTGACTCGTTCAATCATGGATTATTGGAATGGGTGAATAAGATTTTAATTACATATGGATCATAAAATGATGGTGAGTTATTCACCATCATCGAGTTCATTAAGATACTGTGCCAGTACATCGCCGTGACAAGCATAAGGTTTGCAATGACATCCTAAAGTATGGCCTCTTAATGCCTTAAGCTTTTCTTTAAACTCGATGCCACCTTTAAGATAATCGCGGTCAAAGTCATACTTGAACTTTCTTATTACTTCATCACGATCACCATCAGCACCTATAGCGTAGGGATTACCCCAGAGAGTACCTCTACCGCAGTATGTGTCGAAATGCTCACCTCTATCTTTGTTAGAAACGTAAGTGATTTTATCTTTGATATATCGAACTGGTATTTTTTCAGATAGGGCTTTGTGAGGAACAATAAATTCGGGTTTTAATGCGGAATCAAAGATGACAGCATGAGTTAAGTCAACAGAGAAAGGGTCAGCTAAAACTTCAGGAGCAAGCTTGTTCAATACGTCAGCAGTAAAAAACTGATTGAGCAGATTATGATGGTCTTCAAAATAAAATACTTGATAGTCATTCGACTTAGAGAAAATCCGAGAAAGTTTACGCTCAAACTTTCCCTTTGATGCAAAGTCAGGATGATACATTATCAGTACTTTCATCATATCAAGTGCTTAACCTCAAAGTTAGTATTCCACTGCTTATTGAGGTATTCTAACACAAGGCGGCGATGACAGTGATGCGGTTTATGCTCACTGCAAAGTAAGCATCCATCGGAAATTAATTCTTTATCAATACGCTCAATGTTTCTTTTTGCCATAAGATTCATGAAGTTATCTTCATATATTTCCCACGAAACGTTACCCTTCTTGTAAGGATCAAGTATTTCCTTGGTAGGTGCAAGATCAAGAATATGCAAATATTCTACATTGCATAATTCTCTCAGAAAATATTGCAAATCTTTCTTCTTAGCAAATCCTGCAAGTTGAGAGACATTGTTAAGACGGACATCGATTAGTTTTTTTATTGGTTGTGAATTGATTAAGTTAAAAAAAATTTCAGCACTTTTCTCTGTAAATCCAATCGAATAAACATTCATTACATCAACTCCGCTATTAGTTTGTAGTGATAACCATTAAATGTATCTAAGGCAAGGCTTACAGTTATATATCTACCATCTAAATGATAAGTTCCCAGTTCTTTATCTTTATAATGGTTAATCCAATAGAGATCGGTTACTTTCAAGTTGTAACGAGTCCCTTTATATTCAAACTCACCTCTAACTTTTAATTTTTCCCATTTTGATGTGAAAATGGTTATGTTTCCGACATAAATAAAGTAGAGACTATTATTAAGATTTGTAGCTTCTGTAGGTGAAACCTGATCATTTAATCCTCCACCAGACTCATGATTATTGAACCATAGAGAGTGAGGGTTATCACACAATTGGTTTAATGAAGGGATATTAAATTCATATTGACCTTCCTTTTTCCAATAAATATCACTATCTATCAAGTAGTTTTCGGTTTGGAATTTTTCTGGGACTAATCGTAAGAAAGTAGCTTTAATAATATCTAAAGATGTGGCATGGCTTTTATCAGCATAAAGGCAATCATAGTCATTTATGCTACCAAATTTATTAAGTGGTCTAATCCATTCACCTATACTACCGTCGCTGTGAATAACCTTGCCGGCAATACAATAATCTAAGTTTTTCAGTGACTTACTAAGACAAACAAAGGTTTTATCTACCATGATTTAACACTCCGATGATTAGTTAAATTACACTACCATCAGAATCATCCTAAATCAAGAAAGGTACTTGGGCGACTTTTCGAAAAACGGGAGATTTCGCCACCGGTTTATTTTATTCATATGTGAGAAATAATGTTATAACATAACAATAATAAAATACTGTTTCAAATAAAACATTTAAAAGGAAATTAAATGGCTAAATCAAAATTAACAATATCGTACTCGGAACTTAGTCGCAGATACGGTTATGACGTTTCAGTAATTAGTCGTGAGTGGGTATCTAAGGGATTGGATTGTACTAAATCCGAAGCTGAAATATATCAGTGGATTCGTACTAACATCATGGACGCATTACGAAATACTAATGTGAAAGACCAGATTGAAAAAGAAAGGCTAGCAAAGATAATGGCAGAACGCGAGTTAACCGAAATTGAGTTAGCAGAGAAGCGAGAAACCATTATCAGTACTGACTATGTTGAACAAGTACTAACTGCTTATCTATTCCAGATTAAAAATACAATTCGTAGTATTCCAAATAAAGTATATCTTGATTTGTTTGCTATGGAAGACGCAAAAGATGTACGTGATAAATTACGTGAAGTAATAGATCAACAATTATATGACTTGGGCGAAATGGAATTCACCCTACCGGAAGATATGGAAATCTTAGATGAACTACAACCAGAAGAAACTAACGACGATATTACAGAAAGCATCGAAGACGATACAGCCACCGAAGATCCAGAAAACCAGTGAATGGCTAAAATCTCCAGAAGCTCCAGTTCGCTGGGTAGATGGTCCAATGATGGGACTTCCGTGGGTTCCATTTAACTTTCAGTGTGAACCCATAGATGTTGCTCAGCTCAGAACCACTAAGAAGATCGTTTTGCAAAGTTGTAGTCAACTTTTAAAGACCACAGTACTTCAATCAATCGCATTTGGAATAATGGCAAACGATCCAACTAACTTTGCTTTTGGTTCAAGTTCTGGTGATGAAATCAAGAAGTTTAAAAATGGTAAGTTCATGCCAGCCGTTGAAGGTTCAGAAATCCTTAGTCGTTTGATTACTGATAAAGCCGATAAAAACGCAGCGAACAATGCCAAACAATCAGAGATGATTAACGGTACTTTTATCTACTGGATGAACCTTAATACACCAGGAAACTTACGTGGTATCACATGCCGTACAGTATTACTTGATGAATTAAGTACCGTTGAAATTACGGATGAAGGGAACCCAATTAAGTTAGCAGAAGCACGTACAAGTACATTTGGCGATGACGCATTAACAGTAGTTTCAAGTACTCCACTATTTCCCAATGACTTAATCAATGCCGAATACAACCTAAGTGATAAAAGACGTTTTCATGTTACTCACACATGCGGTCATGAATATGTATTTGAATGGGAACAGGTACGTTTTGAGTTTAAACAACTTGAGAACGGACGAGCGATACCAGACAGTACCACTACGCGTCTTGAATGCCCTCACTGTAAGGAAACAATCAGCGAGCATACACGCCACCAGATGGTATCTGCTGGACGTTGGATAGCAACTAATCCACAGGGTGAACCGGGTGTAGTTGGATTTCAGTTGAGCCGTATGTATTCCCCCCTGAACAACATTACGGAAATGGTAGCGAAGTACGCAGAAGCACTCTACACATTCAACCTACAGACATTCTATAACAATGAACTTGGTGAAGTGTACGAAAACGAATATGAAAAAGAACTTGATGTATTACGACTAGAAACCCTACGTACTGATGAAATTAATATTCATAACATCCCGGACCAAGCACTAGGAATTGTTATTGGCGTTGATCAACAATTAGATCGGATGGAGAGTACTACTATTGCTTTTGATGAAAAGAACATTTGGGTACTTGATCATTCATTCCACTATGGAACGGACTGTACAAAGATTGAGTCTGAAGCCTATAAAAAACTTGATACGTTCTGCCGTCAACAATTTAAAAGTACTGAAGGGCGTAACATACCAACACTAGCAGTATTCATTGATAGTGGTAATGGTAACGCAACAGATACAGTTAAGAAGTTTACGTCACGCTGGAGTAAGTACCATCCAATTAAAGGATCTAGTTCTACTACTAGCCCATTGTTCAAGAAGTCAACCGAAGCAGGTTATCCACTTCAGATACTCAATGTTCATGAACAGAAGCTAACCTTGCGTAAGTGGGTGAACTTAGCAATCAGTGATGAACCAGAATCAGCCACGATGATGTTACATTTCAGTAGCTCCTTACCCCATGACTACTTTGAACAATTAAGCTCTGAAGTACTAAAACCATCTGGTAGTAAATTAGTATGGAAACTTAAGCCAGGTCAGAAGCGTAATGAAGCATTGGACTGTTTAGTATATTCAACCATAGCAATTCAATACGTACTAAGTAAGTTGGGAACTAATCAGCCATTACGTAAACTACGTGAACATAGAGCAACTATAAAAGATAAATACAAAGATGAAACTACAAAGGAAGTAGTAGAACAACCCCAAAAACCACAACCAGCGAAACGACCAAATAGAAGACAAACTAAAGGGGGTTCATGGTTTGGTAGCAAATAAGGAAATAATATGGCAACCAGACTTTTACCAGAAAAGTTATATATACCATCAGTACCGTATACGGGTACTGTAGTAGTTCCTGCTTATTCAATTCTATTCATCTGTAGTATTAATACAGGTGAATCACAAAAACTTGATAATACTACTTCAGATACAGATGTTAGTTTTTCATTCAATATCGTTCAGACGGTAGCGAGTGATAAACTGTTCTGTACTCTTGTGACATATAAAGACGGTATCAGTACTGATAGCTTAATGTTTACTACTGAAGTAATTGACGCAAGCAAGAATACTCAAGAATACTCAGGACTTTTAGCAATGATTAAAGAAATTGATGAAGTCATTCGCGTTAAAGTACAGGGCGGTGGCGTCTACAGTACAACAATAAATAATAAAACATTGGTTAGCGAAAACTTATCCGCACTTGAAAACCTACGAATTCGTTACATCAAACGAGCTAATGCCCTTTGGTCAATTATGAATGACCAGCCAGCAAACGGTAATGGGCGTCCTATCAAGTCAGTAACATTACTTCGTGATCCAAACTATCCAAATAGATGGGGTACACGATAATGTTCAACATGTTTAGAAAGAAACAGCAACCGCCAGTAGAGAAGCCAACGAAACAAGCCGCCAAGATTCCAAAGAAATCAAGCCTACAGCGTGAACTACAAACTATTCGTACTGGTAACAATTCAAGTAGTGGTGTAATTAATTTTGGTTTTACCGCTGGTACATCCAATAACAATATTAATAACATTCTTCGCTGGTTCCTTACTGATTTTCGTAACACAAGCCGCGAAGCAAGTATTCATAATCCAATAGCTCGTAAGTACATGAATCTTTCAGTAGATGGTGTAGTAGGTTCGATTGGTGTCTATGTGAAACCCGATGTACAGATTGAAAGACTATCTTCAGATGAACTACATAAAATAAATCAACGTCTAGAAAAACTATGGGATCGTTGGGCATATGACTCTAATAAGTTCAGTATAGATGGTCAAATCGGTCTTGATACATTCCTTCAGGTACTTGAAAAAATCCGTGTAACTGATGGAGAAGCGTTTGTGCGTATTCATACTATTAACGGTACGGTAAAAATTGAAGTACTTGACGCAAGTCGATTAACTCAATTGAATAACCAATGGCTTAATAATGGTAATTATATTTCAAATGGTATTGAGTTTGACAAATATCACAAACCAATGAATTACTATTTCTGTCAGTACAACCCAACTACCTATACATATGATCCGACAAGTTACGACATTATTCCAGCCGATGAAATTTGCCACTATATGGTTACAGATTTTCAAGGACAGGAAAGGGGATTACCGGATTTAGTCAGTACTAATAAAACTCTTGAAGATTTAAAGAACTTCACAGAAGCCGCTTTAGTGGCAAAACGTGTTGCCGCTTCAAGTATGGCATTTATTACTAACAACAATCCAGAATCAGAAAACGTTGAACTAACAGCGGGTGAAAGTGATGAAGCGGCTAAATACTATGAGTACTTAGAAGCTGGTGCAATCTATGAACTATCTCAGAACCAAGATGTGAAATCGGTAAACCCACAAGCTGGTGTTGACCATATCGCAGAATTTACTAATGAGTTAATGAAACAAATCTCAATGGGATTAAACGTTACTCAACAATCACTACTTGGTGATACGGGTAATGCTTCTTTTAGTGCTGCTAAATTGGCAGAACGTTTACAGGCAACAACCTTTGGTACTCGTACAAACCTATTAATTAATAAAGTACTTAAGAAGATTTATATAACTTGGTTAAAAAACGAAATGGTGAAAAATCAGAATCTTGGACTTTCTTTCGCTGATTTTGATGATTTGATTTGTGCCCGATACATTCCACAGAAACCAATTAGCCTTGATCCATTGAAGGACATTCAGGCAAGTGTAGCTTTACTTGATGCGGGACTAGTAAGTAAGACTCAGGTTATCAGTGAAATGGGTGGTGATGCCCGTCTTGTATTTGAAGACATAGAAAAAGAAAGAAACTCAGTACAAGGAAGTACTGAAAATAACAAGGATGAACCAGATAATGAAAGTGAAACAGATTCACCAGACGCGAGAGATTAGCGTTGGTGATATTGACATTGATAAACGTACTATTGAAATTGCCTTCGTAAGTGAAACCCCCGTAAGTCGTGTAATTGATGATCAAGTATTTTATGAAATCCTATTATGTAATCCAGAGAATGTAAACTTATCACGCCTTAATAATGGGCGTGGTGGTCCAGTACTCTTTAACCACGACAGGGATAAACTACTTGGTAAAGTTATTAATGCCAGAATGGACGCGGATAAAGTAGGTAGAGCAACAATTCAACTCAGTGCCGCAGGACTTGGTAATACAATGTTCCAGATGGCAGGGGAAGGAATTCTAAATTCAGTAAGTATTGGTTATAACATTTACGATTACTACATGGACGGTAATAATATCATTGTTACTAGTTATGAAATTTATGAAGTTTCATTAGTGACAGTGCCAGCCGACGATACTGTTGGAGTTGGACGTAGTGATGATTTTGAATATCAGTTAGAAACCGCGAATCAGAAAGAACTAAATACTTCAGATGAAACAAACTCTGAAGGAACAGAAATGGAAAACGCACAAACTGAAACTGATGAAGTACGCGAAGAAAACGATATTAAAGAAATACCAGAAGTAGTCAATGATGATGCTGGTGCTGTAGAAAATAACGAAAGCTCTGATGTAAATGATTCAGAAACACTAAATAGTAATGAAGAAATCGAAAGTCGTGAGATGGACGATGAAGAAACTGAAACCACAAATAACGATGAAACTACTGAAGAAGTAGTAGAAGAAGAACGTAAACGCGAGTTAACCGCTATCGGTTCAGTACTAAATATTGATGTATCGGAAGCAATTGAAAAAGGAATTTCAATTACCGATTTCAAACGTCAATTAAATAATAAAAAACCTAACGTTAAGGATAACAAAACAATGACTAAATCAGTTATTAACGGCCTAATTCGCTCAGCGGCTGCTGGTGAAGAATTCAAAGGCGACCGTGTACAAGTTCCAGCAAACGAACTAGTACGCCAAACTTCTACCGCTCCTGCTACTGGTGGTTCACTAGTTAAAGAAGTATATGTAGATTCTTATATTGATGTTCTACGTGCCAATTCAATTTTCGCACAACTACCTATTCAAGTATTTTCTGGTCTAGAAGGTGAAGGTAATCTAGTACTGCCTAAGTTATCTAGTGACTTTACTCAAATGTTCACAATGATTGCTGAAGGTGCGGATTCTCCGCTTGTTGATGCTTCTTTTGAACGTCTAGTACTTAAGCCTCAGACCTTTAGTGGTTCAGTACCAATCACCCGTACTCTAATCAAATCTGCTGATACCGCAGAACGTTACGTACAGGATGCCATGGTTCGCGGTGCTGGTCTAAAACTAGAGAAATTAATCCTAGATCAAATCGTTGCTGCTGCACCAAACGAAACCCTAACCGCTGCTCCTACTCAGGCAGACATTCAAAACGCACTAGCAGTACTAGCGTCTCAGAACGTTCGTCTAGATAGCGTTGTTGCTGTTGTTCACCCAACTACCGCCGCTGCTCTACGTAGTACTCTAGTAGGTGCTAACACCGCTGCTAAGTACATGATCGAAGGCTTCCGCTTTGAAGCATGGCTATGTGACTCAGTGAAGGTTATCGAATCTACTCAAGTTGCTGCTGGTCAAATCGTACTTGGTGACTTCTCTGAAGTAATTCTTGCTTCATGGGGCGGTCTAGCAGTTGATCGTGATGATACTACCCTACGTGCTTCACAAGGCATCGTACTACGTACCTTCGCTTATATCGATCACGCAGTAGCACACGAAGAAGCATTCTACGTAGTTAAACTAGCTTAAGGATTTAATATGCGTTCATTTGACCAATTACAGGTGAACGTCTTTCTTAATGCCTTTGGTGAACCAATGACCTTAACCAGTGGTCAGAAACTTACTGTTATCTTTGAACAAGAAACAGTAGGTATTGATACAGATAGTGGAATTGTGGAAACACAGGAATATTACTTTACTACTGCCACTGGTAGGGCCGATTATTCAGATACTTTTATCTACCGTAATACTCTTCAAGAAATTTATAACATTGTTGATGACCTATCAGGCATGAGCAACTACTACTTCAGGAATCACGAATGATTTTATTTCAATTAAAAAATCTTATCGTAGATTCCTTTTCTTCTTTGGGGCTTACGGTAATTTCACCAAAAACAATTAACTCAGACGCTTTACCATATATACTTTATTTGACTAACTGTTATGAAAATAACACAGCATTACCGATGGGCCGTAACACTACTAGTGAATTTACGTTTGATGTTGTATGTACTAGTAAGTCAGTTACTGATAATCAAACAGTAATGCAAACGGTATACGATTACATTACTTCAGAACAATTTATTTTGGATGCTAATGTTATTCCAGTACGGATTAGTACTGTAACCAATACTCAAACGCAAGACGATTTTGATCCTACTACTGGACTAAATACAATTGTAATAAGCATGAGCGTAAATTACATAACATTAGCGAGGTAATCCAATGAGTGGTATTTTCATTGGGAACGCTACCAAGATTTTCTATAACACGGACGCCGGAAATAACATTCCAAATGCTCCAACATACGTTAACATTGATGAACTTGCGGCCTTTCCTGAAGTAAAAATACAAAGTAGTATAAACCAATACGATACATATAATGATGAATATGTAAGTGTTATTGCTGCTAATAAATCAATTCAATCAGTAAACATAGTCGTGAACTATGTACCAGACAATGTAACACATGTATTTCTTGATTCCATGTTTACAAGTCAGACAAAATTTCAAATCAAAATTTCATTATATGAATCACTAGATGCTTTAACGCAAAATTACGCAATCTTATCGGGATATGTTAGTAGTACTTCAAACTCTGGTGATAAAGATTCAGTAGTGAAAAAAACATACGTATTCACGGCAGAAGACGTAATAGCCAGAGGGACAGCAATAGAAATGGCAGACTTAAAAATTGGTGATTATGGTGTAGGTGCCAATGGTGTCGATATTCCACAATTCGAATCTTCTACACCTTCAGGTAATAGCTTTATTAAAGTACCTTCAACACAAGCACAAAACCCAACAGGGACAGATTTACTTGGTATTGCCAATGTTGACAATGGTAATACTACTAAACTAGTAATGACAGAATCTGGTACTTTCAGTCTATACGGTAGGAATCAATCAAGTTCGTGGACTCAGATACTAACTAAACCACAATCAGATTCAGCTTATGTACCAATGAACCGTACTGTTAATGGGAAATCATTAAGTACTAACATTACTCTTACTCCCGCCGATGTATCAGCCTTAGCACTAACAGGCGGTACACTATCAGGCAATCTTAACGGTACTACTGCTTCCTTTAGTGGTGCTGTCAGTACAGGCAATCTAACAGCCGCTACAATCGCTGCTACGAGTGGAACATTCACAGGAGCAGTACAGGCAGATTCAGCAAGTATTACCGGTGCTATCACTGCTGACAGTCTTACCCTACAGACAGCGAGTATCGTTGACCTTGAAGTAACTGGTTCCACGACATTAAGTGATGCTTTAACAGGTACAACAGCTACATTCACTGGTGCTGTAAGTACTGGTAACCTAACAGCAGGTACTATCTCTGGTACATCAGCTACATTCTCTGATGTGCTATCCGGTACTACTGGAACATTCACAGGAAGTGTAACGGCAGATTCATTGACACTTACACAACCTCTTAGTGTAAGCAATGGCGGTACTGGCAATACAACCGGGCTTTCGGTAAGTGCTACCAAGTTACAAACAGCACGCAACGTTACAATCAACCTAGCCAGTACAGTCGCTGGATCATTTGATGGTACAGCTAATATTACACCTGGTGTATCTGGTATTCTTCCTATCGCTAATGGCGGTACTGGTAACAATGCCGGTACGGTTGGACAGTTAACCACATCCAGAACATTCAGCGTAAACCTTGCAAGTACCTCTGCTGCCGGGTTCAATGGCACTGCAAACTGCACACCTGGTGTATCTGGTGTTCTTGCATTAGGGAATGGCGGTACTGGCTCAGCTAGTCCGTTTGGTACTTCAGCTAATACATTTACTCAGGGTAACGATAGTAGGTTAAGTACTGTAAATGGTAAAACAGGCGGTACAATTACTACTGGTGTTTCGGTAAACGGAGCACTTAGCACAAACTCAACACTATACGTAGCACAACCAACTGTAGATCCAGGGTTTAACGCCTCAACTACTATTAGTATTGCGGGAATAGAACCACAATTTAACGTAGCGTTACAGTACTGGTTATTAGCAAGTCAGTATCATGCTTTTCGTACTGTACAAAATGGTGTAGCAACGTTTGAAGCACGTAGTAATGGTTGGTGTTACGCGGCATCATTTAACCCTACTTCTGATAGTAATTTAAAGTTTAATAAACAATTCTTAGATAACTCACTATATAACACAATGACAACACGCGGTATGAGTTATAGCCTACAAGGTGAAAGAAAATCAGGTGTAATCGCACAAGATGTTGAAAGGTTTATGCCTGATGCAGTAACAACTACAAAACAGTCAGTAGTACTAGAGGATGGTACAATATTACCAGAAACTAAATCCTTAGATTATTCAGCAATCGCAGGGTTACATACTGAAGCATTAAAAGAAGTAGTTCAATTAATGTTAGAAACTTTAACAGATCCAGAATCAGCAAAAGTAAAACTACTAAATTTAGTTGAAGCCATTAATGAAGACACCTCTGATGAAAACAAAACTGATTTAAAAATGGAATGGGCATTGTTGGAACAACCTACAGTACCTACTGACAACGATAAATAAACAAGAGTAGGTACAGGAAGTACCTACCAAATAAACCTTATAAGGAAATAAAAACATGATGGATATTTTTGCAGGTGCTAATCTAGGTGTATCAATCGGTACTGCCGGATCTACTGAATCAGCTACGTGGACTGAAGTTCCAGAAATCGCAACCTTCGCAACCTCTGGCGGTAGTTCTACTGTTATTGATGTAGTAACTTTCAATCAACTTTACAACCGTAAACTACTTGGTTCAAAAGCAGTTCCAGATATTTCAATCTCAGTAAACTGGATTCCAGATAACGTAGTACATCAACAGTTAATGACTGCTAGTGATACTCAGAAACGCATTCAAGTTAAACTAGAGTACTTCCAGGACGCTACCCGTACCACTGGTTATTATGTCGTATATAACGCTTTCGTTAGTGCTGACACTGTAGCAGGTGGAAAGGATGAAGTAGTTACTAAAGAATTTACTCTAGCTATTGATGGCGGTCCAGTAGCTTCAGCGGTTATCGCACCGTAATCACTCAATTAAAAGGAACTTAAAATGAGTCTACTACAAGAACTTAAAAACAAACTACAACCAAAACTAACTAAAGTAACAGTTGGTGATGACATTGAACTTTATGTTCGAAAACCAAGCCTAGCTAAATTTGAAGAATGTAAGGATACCAAAAGTACTCTAATCAATTGTGTATGTCGTGATGAAACTGGTTATCCAGCTTTCAGCGATGGCGGTAGTGAAGATACTATTGACGTAAATGAAATTGATTCTTCAATCGCAAGTGAACTATTTCAGCACTGTCTAAATCTATGGACAGCTACTGATAGTCCTACGGAAGATTTCGAAAAAAAGTAAGAGACAATCCAGAAATAAAATTTGCCCTGAAGATGATGCATCGCCGGGGCTTTTCTCCACAAGAGCTAGATGAATTAGATCCTGAATTGTTTCACCAGTTGATGATATACGATCAACGTATTGAACCAAATGGAAGTCGTTTTCAGATGATGATGTTCGCAAACTTATGTCATTTGTTGTTAGCCAGTTCTGGCAATCTTAGTGAACGTGGACGTAAAGAGGCTTCTGTACTGGATTGGGATTTCTACGGAATTCTTCAGAATCTAACATCAGGTGAACTATCCGATAAGTTAGAAGAAAAGAAAACCAATGAAGCCAAGAAACAAATTAATAGCATTGCCGATACTATAAAGGCATTAGCAACTAAGGATAAAAATAATGGCAAAGAATAATCAACTAATTTTTAATGTTGATGGCGACGTAACAGGATTACGTAAAGCACTTGCCGATGGTACAAATAGTATTCATAAATTCGGTACTGAATCGGGTGATTTACTTGGTGGACTATCTGGCAAAGTATCGGATCTTACAGGCCGCTTCGGTGGCTTAAGTACTGGCTTACTTGGTACTGCAGGTGCTATGGGTATTGTAGCAGGCGGCATTTATAGCCTTGTTGCTTCATCAGCAGAATACGTTAATCAATATAATGAAGTTGCCCGTACTAGTTCATTGACCGTTGAACAACTTCAGAAACTTGAAAAGCAATTTAAAGGACTTGGTTTTACTGTTGAAAAATTTGGTGATTTGAACCGTGATGTACTGGATCATTTAGGTGATGCTTTCCGTGACGGTTCTGGACCAGCGGAAGATATGAAAGCCTATGGTATTAATATCAAGGATTTTAACAAGTACTTGAATCAGTCCGATGGTGGTATACGTTCTGTAGCAGAAGCCTTTTACCAGATGCGTAAAGCAGGTAAAAGTACTGCCGAAATTACAAACATGTTAGAAACATTGGGTTCCGATGGTAGTAAATTAATTGGTGTATTCAGCCAGTTCAATGACACTACAGAACTAATGAATTCTATTTCAAGCCAGACAGCAACATTAACAAATGACAATGCGGCTAAGTTTGCAGACTTTGAAAATAAAGTTAATTCATTAAGTACCAGTTTTCATTTATGGATGGCAAACGCATTAGGTCCGACAATTGACGATCTTAATACGCTATTCAGTTTAATGAATAAAGATTGGTCTAGTACTGATTTTATGCAAACGTTCAGAAACTTCTATTATGGCGGTGATAATGGCATTGCTAAAATGCTACGTGATATTGATGGTGTAGATCCCAAAGGTATACCAGGTACTAAAGAATGGAACGCAGCCCATAAGGACAACAACTTTCCACCAAAACCAGAAGCCAGTACTACAACTCCGCAAGGTGGATGGGTCAACAAAGAAAAAGAAGCAGCAGCAGCAAAGGCAGCAGCAGACAAAGCAGCACGTGAATTAGAAGCACAAAAGCGTAAGGAAGCTACAGCACTTAATAACTGGAACGCGGCTATTACCAAGTCTGGTATTAATGATGGTGACATTCGAGTAAAAGAATTTAACCGCCAGCAAGACGAGATAATTAAGAAGATTAAAGAAAGTGGTTCAGTACTCAAGAAGTCACAAGACGACATTGATCACTATGTGAATGAAGCAAACGCAACACGTTTACAGAAGTTCAAAGACATGATCGACGAGATGATTGGTTACTCAGATCCCAATAAAGAACTACGTGGTTTATCTGATAATCTTGCCGGATTAGAAGGGCAGCTATCAACTGAACAGATGAATGGTTTACTTCAGAAACAAAATGAACGTGTTGGATTAACTAACATGGGAAGTGATGCTAATAATCCATTTGATAATACCAATGTTCTAGACCAGAAACGGAAAGATCTTGAAGCACAACGTGACCTTGAACTAACCATTAACGAACAGTTGAACCGCCAGTTGGGTACTTCGCAGGAAGAATATCTAAAGCGTAAGAAAGCGATTCAAGAGAAGTACAGCAAACAAATCTTAGCCGTTGAAACAGATAATACACAGGCTCAAATCGGGCTTCTAAGCGAATCTGCCGGGTCATTAGGAACAATTCTTAGTGGTGCACTTGGTGAAGGTTCTAAGGCCGCACAAGCTGCTTTTGCCCTTCAGAAAGGTATATCCATAGCTCAGATAGTACTGAACCTTCAGACGGCCTTATCGTCTGCTCTTGCTACTCCATGGCCTGCCAGCCTTGGTGCGTATGCTCAGGTGTTAAGCCTTGGTGCGAGTATTATCACTACTGCCAAAGGTGCGGCAAGTGGTAAGGCACATAACGGTATAGATGAAGTACCGGGTAGTGGGGATCAAACATGGATTCTTAAAGGTGGTGAGCGTGTAGTACAGACAGAAGCTAACCAGAAGTTAACTAAATTCTTAGATAATCAGGACAGTACTAAATCATCCAGTTCAGAAGGATTCGTAGTTAATGCTCCATTGATTATTCAAGGTGGCAGTACTGATGATGATGCTAAATTCCAGGCAATGCTAAAGAAACACCAGAACAGTGTAACCCAAGCTGTTAAGAATGCTCAAACACGAACAACATAAATAATAAAAAGCCCGGTGTAAGTCTGTTTTATTCCTTTTAGCAGCTACCGGGCTTTTTTCGCTTTTAATAAATACCTGAAACCAAGAGGATTCATAATGGCATTTTCAAGTAATATAAAAACAACCGGTTTTCAGTTAAGCAGTACTGAACCGATGTATACCAATCGTTCATGGAACGGTACTTTGATCACTCGTAGTACTAACATCCAGTACTATAATATTCAGTTCACTTTGAACTTTAATCAAAAAGATCACCTAGAAGTACAACAATTCTTAGCTCAGTATTCACAAGGTAGACCATTCACAATGGATCTTGGTTATCTAAG
>Ga0157371_10001726_pt1 | contig 22181 bp, 24 predicted proteins | sample C45metaG_FD_113462 | JGI IMG/M metagenome (GOLD analysis project Ga0157371, IMG submission 113462) | Corn rhizosphere microbial communities from Kellogg Biological Station, Michigan, USA - C4-5 metaG | ecosystem: Host-associated > Plants > Roots > Rhizosphere > Soil | place: USA: Michigan...
CCCCGAGCGCGGCGCGTGCCCGGTTGCGCTGCACGGAGGTGCCGTCGAGCCGCGCATTGGCCGAGGCCAGCTGCCCGGCGGCCTCGTCCTGTTGCAGGTGGCGCAGGCGCAGCAGGCCGGCAAGGGAGAACTGCTTGCTCATGCCGCACCTCCGAAGGCCGCGGTGAGGGTGTCGAGCCACTGCCAGGACGCGTCGAAGGCGGTCTGCTCGTCCATGCTCTGTTGCAGGAAGGCGTTGATCGCGGCCTCGTTCTGCACCGCGGCATCCACCAGCGGGTTGCTGCCCTGGTGGTACGCGCCGACGTCGAGGAGATCCTGGGCCGATTTGCGGGCGGCGAGCACGCGCCGCAGCGTGACCGCCGCGGCCGTGTGCTCACGGGTGTTGACCCGGCTGGCCACCCGGGAGATGGATGCGAGGGCGTCCACCGAGGGGAAGTGCCCGAGCACCGCGAGCTTGCGGTCGAGCACCACGTGGCCGTCGAGGATGGAGCGGGCCGCGTCCGCGATCGGCTCGTTGTGGTCGTCGCCGTCCACCAGCACCGTGTAGATGCCGGTCACCGAGCCGGTCTCCGCCGTGCCCGCGCGCTCGAGCAGCCGCGCGAGCAGGGAGAACGTCGACGGCGGGTATCCGCGGGTCGCCGGCGGCTCTCCCACGGAGAGGCCGATCTCGCGCTGGGCCATGGCCACGCGGGTGAGCGAGTCCATCATGAGCATGACGTCCGCGCCGCGATCCCGGAACGATTCGGCGATCCGGGTCGCGACGAAGGCGGCGCGCAGGCGCATGAGCGCCGGCTCGTCCGAGGTGGAGACGACCACGATGGAGCGGGCGAGGCCCTCGGCACCGAGGTCGTCTTCGAGGAACTCGCGCACCTCGCGGCCGCGCTCGCCGACCAGGGCGATCACCGAGACCTCGGCGGCCGTCCCGCGGGCGATCATCGACAGCAGCGACGACTTGCCGACGCCCGAGCCGGCGAACAGCCCGAGGCGCTGCCCCTTGCCGACGGTCGTCAGGGTGTCGAGCACGCGCACTCCGAGCGGCAGCGGCTGGGTGATCCTGGCGCGGTGCATGGCGGATGGGGTGGCATGGTCGAGCGGCACGGAGCCGTCGCTGACGAGTGGGCCCTTGCCGTCGATGGGGCGGCCGAGGCCGTCCAGCACCCTCCCGAGCAGTCCGCTGCCGGTGGGGACCAGGATCGGTCTGTGGCTGGACCGCGCCGGAGCGCCCGCGTTGATGCCCACCATGGATCCGAGCGGCATGCAGCGCAGGCCGGTGCGGGTGGTCGCGACGACCTCCGCCTCGATCCCGGGGTACTCTCCGATGCTCACGAGGTCGCCGATGGCGCAGTCGAGACCGCTGAGCTCTACGCCGAGGCCGACGATGGAGGAGACCATTCCGACCCGCTGGGGCGCGGCGGCGGCCAGCGCCGCGGCGAAGTCCTGGGCGCGGGGACGCCAGAGCGTGTCCATCATTGCGTCTCCCCGAGCAGGGCGTTCCTGGCGCGGATGAAGGCGGTCCGGATGCTCGCGTCCAGGGAGCCGTCCGAGAAGTCGGCCATGGCATCCCCGCGGGCGACGGTCTCGTCCGGGATGATGTCGACCATGGTGGCGGTGCGGTTCGCGTTGTCGAGCTGGAAGGCGTCTGCCGGGTTCATCCGGATGGCGATGATCGGCTGGGGGCCGACATGGCTCAGCGCCCGGGCGAGGGCGGCCCTGGCCGATTTCGGCCCGTCCTGGAGCTCGTAGCCGATGATCGCCTCGGCGAGGTCGAGGGCGCTGGCGGCCAGCACGTTCTGGGCCTGTTCGACGGTGGGGACGGTGCGGTTGTGCAGCGCGAGCGCCGCAGCTTCCAACGCCTCGACGGCGACGTCGATCCTGGCGTGCTCCTGCCGGAGCGCCTCGATGCTCGCCGCCTCGAGCTCCGCGACCCGCCTGGCCGTCTCGACCTCGGCCGACCGGAGTCCGGAAGCGTACCCGGTCGCATGGCCGTGCGCGCGCGCCTGGGCGTCCATCGCGTCCTGGTTGACGTGACGGAGCGCGGGGAACGACACCGCGGCGAAGTTCTCACTCGACATATTCGTCCTCATCGCCGCGCTGCACGGTGATCATGCCCTGCGACTCGAGGGCGCGGATCGCGCGCACGATGTCGGCGCGCGCCTCCTCCACCTGGGAGACCCGCACCGGTCCGAGGATCTTGATCTCGTCGTCCAGGATCTCGCGGTTGCGCTCGGACAGGTTGGAGCGGATGACCTCGGTCACCGTCTCCGGCGAGCCCTTCATGGCCACGGCGAGGACGCCGGCGTCGATGCCGCGGAGCACCTGCTGCACGTCGCGGGTCTCGAGCTTGACGATGTCGGCGAAGGTGAGCATCCGCGAGCGGACCTCCTCCGCGAGTTCCGGGTCGTTCTCGTCGAGGGATTCGAGCAGGGCGCGTTCGGTGGCGACATCCGCCCGGTTGATGATGTCGACGAGGGGCTGGATGCCGCCGACGACCTCCACGGTGTCGGTGAGCGAGACGACGGCCCCGGCCCTGATCCGCAGGGTGTCCGTGACGATGCGCACGGCCTCCGGGGTCGCGGTGCCCATGGTGGCGATGCAGCGCGCGACTTCGGTGCGGATGGTCTCCTCGAACCCGGAGATGATGGGGGAGGCGTGTTCCGGCCGCAGGTGGGCGAGCACGAGCGCGATGGTCTGCGGCAGCTCGCCTTCGAGGAGCGCGATGACGTGGCGCGGCTCGGTCTGCTCGAGGAACTCGAACGCCTTGCCGGCCATGGAGGAGGCGACCCGGTTCATGACGCCGGCGGCCCGCTCCGCGCCGAAGGATGCCTCGAGCAGTCCGACGGCCACGTCGCGGCCGCCGCGGGCCAGCGCCGTGCTCCGCAGGGTGAGCTCGTGGAACTCGCTGAGCGTCTTCTCGGCCACCACGGAGTCGACCCGGCGCAGCCGCACGATCTCGGCGACGATCTCCTCGGCCTCGGTCTCGCTGAACTCCTTCAACACTCCGGCGGCGCGCTGGCTGTCCATGTTCATCAGGACGACCGCCACCTTCTGGGTGCCGGTCAGCCCGGTCGCGCTCTCGTCGCTCATGCCGGCTGCCTGTCATCCATCAGCCCGCGCAGGTACTCCGCGGTCTTCTGAGGGTCGCGCTCGGCGAACGCCTCGATGTCGGCCCTCCTGCTGTTGGCGTCGCTCGGGTACGGTCCGCCGGTCGGAGCCGATTCCAGCGACTGCGCGGTGGATGCCGACGGCAGTTGCGAGGCGACGCGCTGGGCGGGCAGTTGCATCGGCACGGTCGGGGCGCTCAGCATCTCGGAGAGCAGGCCCTCCGACTCCTCCTCGCGACGGCGCGTGCGGCGGCGGAGCAGCAGCAGGGCGAGGACGATCGGCAGGACGACTCCGCCGGTGATGATCGCGGTGGTGAGGATGCTCTTCATCCGGTCGGCGTCCGCGGCGGCGGTGGCGGCCTTGAGCGCCTCGGTGGCGGTTGCCCCGCCGGCCTTGTTGAACGGGACGACCTCGACGCTGACCTTGTCTCCGCGGGTCGTGTCGATGCCGGCGGCGGAGGAGACCAGCGCCGAGATCTCGGACACCTTCAGGCCGGTCGCCGCGGACGAGTTGAGGGCGACCGAGACGGTCTGGCGGGTGATCGCCCCGGCGGGGATGGTGCGGTTCTCGGTGACCTTGTTGATGGCGTTGTTCTTGACCTGCGATTCGGCGGCCGTGCCGGTTCCGGTGGCGGGCCCGCCCGGGACGGCGATGTTGTCCGGTCCGAGGACTCCGGTCGCCCCGGCTCCCCCGTTGCCGCTGCTGCCGCTCGACTGCTTGTCGGTCGACTCGCTGATCGTCGGGTTGCCCTCCGGGGTCGAGTAGGTCTCCTCGACCCGGCTGGCCGACTCCTGGCTCATGTCGGCCGCGACGGCGACGGTCGCATTGCCCGGGCCGACGACGCGGTCGAGCATCGTCTGCACGGTGTCGCGCACGCGGGATTCGTAGTCGGAGGACTGCTTGTCCACGCCCCCGGCGGCACCGGTGCCGACCGCGGACAGGACGACGCCGGTCGAGTCGATGACGGCGACGTCGGTGGCCTTCATGCCGTTGATCGACGCGGAGGTGAGGTGGACGATGGCCTGGACCTGGTCCGCCGTCAGCGTCACCCCGCTGTCGGTCTGGATGAAGACGGATGCGGTCGGGTCGGTCTTCTGCGCGGTGAAGACGGTCTCCTTGGGGATCGCCAGTTGCACCGATGCCATCTTCACGCCTTTGAGAGCCTGGATCGTAGAGGCGAGCTCACCCTCAATGGCGCGTTTGTAGGTCACATTCTGCTGGAATTCGGAGGAGGTGACCCCCATCTTGTCGAGCAGGGAATACCCTCCGTTGCTGCTGGTGGGCAGCCCGGCGGATGCGGCCTTCAGCCGTTCGTCGTAGACGTTGGCTTCCGGGACGAGGATGGTCGCACCGCCGTCGGAGAGCTCGTACGGCACGTTGTCGGTGCGGAGCTGATCGACGATGGTGCTCGCGTCCGAGGCGGCGAGGCCGGAGAAGAGCGGGGTGTACGAGGGCTTGCTGATCCACATGGTGAGGCCGGCGATGCCCAGCACGAGCACGGCGACGCCGATGAGGGCGATGGTGCGCTGGGCGATCGTGAACTCGCGGATCGCCGTGAACAGGCGCCGGAATGCGGAGGTGACCTGGGCCGGCATCAGGCTTGCATCCTCATGATGTCGTTGAACGCGTCGACACCCTTATTGCGCACGGCCGCGACCAGTTCGAGGGTGACCTGTGCGCGGGTGGCGGCGATGGTCGCGTCGTGGATGTCGCTGAGGTTTCCGGTGACTGCTTGGATCGCGAGCGCGTTCGAGGTGTTCTGCAGCCCCTGCAGGTTGTCGATGGCGCCGCCGAGCGAGGCGGCGAAGCCGGAGTCGCCGGTGGACTGCGTGTCCCGCACGGCGGGGGTGATGCCCGCAGGGGTGATGCCGGTGGTTGCGATGTTCGGGATGGCGCCGATCAGTGGAATTGACATCATCGTCCGATCTGGAGCGCTGCTTGGTAGGACTCTTTGGCCCGGTCGACGACGGCGGCATTGGCCTGGTAGCCGCGCTGGGCCATGATGAGCTGCGTCATCTGGTCGCCGAGGTCGATGTCCGGGCGCTTCACCATGCCCTCGGCGTCGGCCAGCGGGTTGGTGGGGTCGTAGGCGAGGATGCCGTTCGGGTCGCCGAACGCGGCACCTTGAACGTAGACGCCCGAGTTGCCTTGGCCCTCCTGGGCCACCACGTAGCGGGCCTGGAACGCGGGGCCGCTCGTGGGCCTCACGGTGTTGATGTTCGCGATGTTGTCTGCCACCGCATCCAGCCAGTGGCGGTGCAGCGTGAGCCCGGTCGCGGCGATTCCGATTGCGTCGAAGGTCATGGTCAGCTCGTCTTCATCGCGGCGCGGACCCAGTTGAACTCGTTGCCGACCGACTGGGCCGCGAACTGGAACCGCAGCACGGTGTCGATGTTCGACAGCGTCTCGGTGTCGAGGTTGACGTTGTTGCCGTTGGTGTTGGTGGGCTCGAGCGAGCGGGCGGTCGTCGCCTGCACATGGCCGTCGCCGGCCTGCACGGATGCGGCGAGGGCGTCTTCGAAGGAGACGCGCTTGGCCTGGTAGTTGGGTGTGTTGATGTTCGCGATGTTGTTCGCGATCGCGCGTTGTCTCAGCGCGAGACCGTCCAGAGCGCTCGTGAGCGCAACGGTCGTGACCGAATTAAGCACGGATATCCGTTCCCCCTAGAAAAACGGCCGATCCGTGGCCTCAAGGTGAGCGATCCATGCTCTCCACTGCTATCTATCGGCAGTGGGTTGTAATGCGTTAGGTGTTTCTCTGGAACGCTCCCCGGACGTGTCGAAGGGAAGCGTGCACAGCAGCTACCCCGCGACGTCGAGGTACACCGAGCGGTCGTCCCGGTGCGGCGGGATGGAGCGCATGGCGGCCAGGTGGCGCCCGGTGGAGCGCCTCAGTCCTTCGAGCCGTTCGATCGCGGCGCCCTGCGCGTCGAGCAGCGCCCGGGCGCGCTCGGAGAGTTCCGCGGGGAACGGACCGGTGCCGCTGGGCAGCCGCGCCGGCCGCTCCAGCGCGGCCAGGTCATCCGATGTCGCGGTGCCGGCGAGGTGCCGCTTGACCGCGGCCTCGTCCATGACGTGATTGAGGTCGTCTTCCATCTGCTCGATCGCTTCGAGCCAGGTGGAGGAGTCGCGGCGCATGGCGGGCGACATCCGCTGCCTGGGCGACGTCTGCCGTTCAGGCGACACCTGCTGTTCAGGCGACACCGAGTACCCCCGACAGCTGGCCGGACGGCGTCTGCTGCGCGAGTGGCGCGCCGGCCGGAATGGCCCGTGCCGCCTCGTGCCAGCTCTGCCGCAGCGGCTCGATCAGGGTCACGCACAGCTGGGTGCTGGCGATGTCCCGGTGCGTGTTCGCGTAGATGAGCGCCCGCGCGACGAAGTTGTAGACGCCGAGCAGGGCATCCGCTCCGTCCCAGGCGTCCAGGTCGAGCGAGGACGAGAGTTCGGCGATGATGTCCTGCGCGTGCAGCAGGTTCTCCGAGCCGGTCTGCCAGTCCTCCGCCTCCTGCGCGGCTTCCGCGCGGTGCAGGTCGAGCAGCAGCCGGTCGTAGAGCATGGTGAGCAGGTGGGCGGGCGTCGCCGTGAGGATGACGTCGCGGTTGAACTGCGCGCGGCGGGCGTTCACGCCGCTCAGGACGGCGGTCATGCCGTCGGCCAGGTCGGGAGGCCCGCGAGTTGTGAGGCGAGGTTGGTTCCCTGGCCTTTGAGATTGCTCAACTGGACCTCCATTGCTGCGTAGGTTTGTTCGAGACTGGCCCGGCGCGTGGCGAGCCGGGCGTCCCAATCCGAGATCTGGACTCCGAGTCCGTCGATGACCTTCTGTTGGCTTGTGATCTGGGCGGTGAGGCTGCCGGTGAATGGATCGGACGCCAGGGTCGCCGCGGCCGAGATCCGCGAGGAGATCTCGAGCATCATCGACTGCACCTTGGCCGGGTCGCTCGCGAGCGCGGCCGAGAACTTGTCCTGGTCGAAGGTGAGCGTGCCGGTGCTCGTGATGCTGACACCGATCTCGGACGGCGAGATGCCGTTGACCGGTGCGCTGGCAGCGGAGAGCAGGGCTTGGCCGATCGACCGGATCGAGCTTTCCCCGGTGAACAGCCCGCCGGATACCGTGGAGGTCCCGTCTGCCGCGGTGCTGTTGACCACGGCCGACTTGGTCGAGATGGTGGCGAAGACGGTGTTGAGTGCACCGACCAGGCCGGATGCCACCGCGGCGGTCTTCGAGGTGTCGCGGGCGACCGTCACAGTCACCGGGTTAGCCGATGTGGCGGAGACGGTGACGGAGACGCCCGGAAGCAGGCTGGAGAAGGTGTTGGTGGACGAGGTGATGGTCTGTTGGGCACCCGTGCCGGCCCAGAGCGTGAGCTGGGCATCCTGTGCGGTGCGCAACGATGCGGCACCGGGTTGTGCGAGCAGGTCCGTGGCGGTTCCGGCGGCGACGTCGGCGCTGGTGCCTTGGTAGACGCTGAAGGCGCTGGCGGCGCCGGTGGTGGTCGAGGTGAACTGCAGGCGGTACTGCGGTGTGCCACTGCCATCGACCCCGGCGGCGACCTTCATGGCGCTCACGCCGGCAGCCGAGTTGTTGATCGCCGAGACGATGTCGTCGAGCGAGTTGCTGGCCGGGGTGATGTCGGTGGTCTTGCCACCGGAGACGATGGTGAGGGCGGCCGGGTTGGTCGGCCAGGCGGTCATTGCCGCGCTGACGCTGCTCTGCGACTGGGCGAGCTGGCTGACGACGAGGTCGATGCTGCCGGTGGTGGATCCCGTGCCCGCCGTGGCGGTGACGTCGGGAGAAGAAGTGGATGCCGCGTAGAGGTCGAAGGCGGTCGGCAGGGCGGCGGCGGCGGCGAGGCTCGCGGCGGCGGCGACCTGGCTGTTGAGGCCCTGGAGTGCGGTGACGAGCGAGGTGGTGCTGGTGACCTGCTGCCTGAGCAGGGTCTGCTGGCCGGCATCGGCCTGGATGAGGGAGTTGATCAGGGACGTGGTGTCCAATGAGCTGACGAGTCCGTCGATGCCTGTTGTCATGTCCTCGTCTCCTCTCGTTGAGTCTCGGTCGTTGAGCTTGTCGAAACGCTCGGTTGTGTGGTTTCGGTTGTGCGGGGAAAACGCTGGCGGCGGTCGGTGAGGGAGGTCCAGATCCCTCCCCGGCCGCCACCAGGCGTTGTTCTTTTCCCGGTACTACCTGAGGAGCTGAAGCACTCCCTGGTTGGACTGGTTCGCCTGCGCGAGCATCGCAGTGCCTGCCTGAGACAGGATGCTGGAGCGCGTGAAGTTCACCATCTCGGACGCCATGTCGGTGTCCGTGATCCGCGAGCGCGACGCCGTCAGGTTCTCCTTGGAGATGTTCAGGTTGGTGACCGTGTACTCCAGGCGGTTCTGATCGGCACCGAGGCTGGCCCGGGCGGTCGAGACACTCTTGATCTGGGTGTCGATGAGACCGATGGCCAACTTCGCGCCCGCTGCCGAACTGAAGTCCAGTCCACCCGCGGGTGCGGATGAAGCGGCTCCAGCGCCGGTGAAGGTGGTCGAAGCCGCACCAGGTGCTGCGGTGCCGACGGTTCCGCCGGTCAGCGACTTGATGTTGACCTTCGTCGTGTCCAGAGTGCCATCGGCCTTCACTGCCACCGTCGCAACCAGGTTGTTCGAGAACTGAGCGTCCGCGTTGAGCGCCGCGGCGACGTCCTCGGCGGTCGCGCCGGCGGCAGTCGTGAACGTTGCCGCAGTTGACACCGCCGTGACGGAGCCGTCCTGGTTCGTCACGCTGAAGGTCTGGGCGCCGGCGGTTGCAGCCGCCGTGAAGGTGAAGTCCGAACCCTTGTTCGTGGAACCGAGCGCACCGGCGATCGACGTCACGTTGGCCTTCGACAGGTCGACGACGATCTGGTTGTCGTTGGAACCGTTGGCCCCGACCTGGAACGACAGCTTTCCTGCGTTGCCCGCAGTGCCGTCCAGCAGCTGGATGCCGTTGAAGTTCGTGGACGTCGCAATGCGCCCGAGTTCGTCGTTGAGCTTGCCGGCCTCCTGCGTGATCGCGTCGCGCGAGTCCGTGTTGTTCGAGTCGTTGCCGGCCTGAACAGCGAGGTCACGCATGCGCTGCAGGATCGCCTGCACCTGGCCGAGCGAACCTTCTGCAGTCTGCGCGACGCTGATGCCGTCCTGTGCGTTGCGGACGGCGACCGTGAGGCCACCGACCTGCGACTTCAGGCCTTCCGAGATCGCCAGGCCTGCCGCGTCGTCTGCAGCACGGTTGATGCGCAGACCACTGGACAACTTCTCCAGCGACTTCGACATGTCGTTCTGCGTGTTGGACAGGTTCCGGTACGCGGTGAGCGCCGAAATGTTGGTGTTGATTTGCATACCCATGATGTTTTCCTCCGTGATTTGGGTGTGAAGCTCCAGCCCTTCCCTGGGCTGACGTAACTAGCTATCGGCACTTCGCTCGGGTGCGTTAGGTCTTTTGTGGAGTTTTTCGCCGCCGCTAGGAGGCGATCGAATGCTCGATGGCGAACTGGCCGGCGGTCATCCGGGTCATGCTGACGGCGGCCTGGTCGGCCACGCGGGAGAGGTAGGCGTTGCGGCTGGCCGCGGCGATGCGCGACTCCGGCGCGTGCTCGACCTCGGGGTTGTCGGCGTAGTGGGTCTGCAGTCCGTCGCGCAGCAGCCGGATGGCCTCGGCCCGGGTCTGCGAGACGGCGGAATGGGTGGTGCCGAGCTCGGCGGCGACATCCTTGACCGCCTGGTCGTCGAAGTAGATGCTCGTGATGATGTGGTGCATCTTCTCCGGCAGCGCGTCGACCGCGGCGCGCAGGTACGTGAGCTGTTCGGCCTCGAGGACGGCCTCCTCGGGAAGAGCGGTCTCGGCGACGAGGAACTCCGCAGTCACGTCGTCCAGCGTGGAGATCGTGCGGGAGGCGTCGGCGAGGGCATCGGAGGCGACGCTGCGGTCGACACCGAGGGCCGCGGCGATCTCGTCGACGCTCGGGGTGCGGCCGAGGGCGGCGGTGAGGGACTCGCTGATAGAGAGAGTCTCCTTAATACGCTTGCGAGCGGAACGGGTGGCCCAGTCGCTCGCGCGCATGTCGTCGGCGAAAGCGCCGAGGATCCGCTTGCGGGCGAAGGCTCCGAACGGGATGCCGAGCTCGGGTTTGAAGGCGTCGGCCGCGGTGATCAGCCCCACGGCGCCGGCCGAGGCCAGGTCGTCGCGAGAAAGGTGGTTCGCTCGCGAGCACAGCTCCGACACGAGATAACCCACCAACGGCAGATTTTCGACTACCAGTGCGTTCCTTTGAGAACGGTTCACTGTCTTACCCCCTGGACTGAGTTTGGGGGTCGATTGTGACGCAATCCGTTGCGTTGCATCGGCCTGGACACCGATGCTTCTTCCCCCGTGTTGACCGGCTTTCCCCTCCGGTCACCCAGACTCTAGCCGGAGAAATGTGAGCGATAGTAGGCCGGTCAAGACAATTGTTCGCCGGCCTGTACCCCCTTCGGGGGAACGTCTCCCCTGAACTGGGGGGACGGCGGTGCTGGCATTCGGCGAAATTCTTCTCGGCCATCTCCCTTACACGGGGGGTGGTTCTGCCGATAGTGCGATGTAGCGTGACAAGAGCAAGTGTCCTAAGCAACGACTGGGTGGCTCCGCGCAGAGGTCGCCGCCGTGACGTTAACGACAAACTTGGAGGACATGTGAGCGCCAACGAAGTGTCAGCGCTGCTGTGGCGTGAACGCGAGCTGCTCGAGCTCCTGCTGTTCAAGCTGGAGGAGGAGCAGCTGCTGCTCACCGCGGGCAAGTCCCGTTGGCTGTCGCACGCCACCCGCGAGGTCGAGCAGGTGATGGACCGGCTCCGCGCGGCCGGGCTCACCCGCACCGTCGAGGTCGCGGCCCTCGCCGGCGAGTGGGGCGGCGGAGAGAACTCCTCGCTCCGCGAGCTTGCCGCCGCCGCGCCGGACGGGCCGTGGCGCGAGATCTTCTCCGGCCACCTCGTGGCCATGACCGAGCTGACCGGTCAGATCAAAGAACTTCGCGACGTGAACGAGCGCTTCCTGCGCGCGGCCGTCCGCTCCACCCAGGAGACCCTCGCCACCCTTGCGCCGGAGGCCGGAACCTACGACTCGAGCGGGGCATCCGGAATCTCCTCCGCCGACGCCAGACTCTTCGACCAGAGGCTGTGAGGCTGGCCCGATGAGCACCTTCAGCGGACTGAACACCGCATACACCGCCCTGGTCGCGGCGCGCCAGGGCCTGGATGTCGTGGGCCAGAACATCGCCAACGCCAGCACAGACGGCTACACCCGGCAGCGCGTGAACACCTCCGCGATCGGCTCCGTCGCCCAGGTCGGACCGCTCAGCACCCGCTTCAGCGTGGGCCAGGGCGTCTCCGTCGACGGGATCGCCCGGCTCGGCAACACTTTCCTGGATGCCCGGGCGCGCACCGCGTCGGCATCCTCCGGCTACTGGGATGTGCGCTCCAGTGCCATGGCGACCCTCGAGGGCACCCTTCAGGAGCCCGGCAGTAACGGCATCTCGGCGAGCCTGCAGAAGTTCTGGGCCGCCTGGAGCGACATGGGCAACAACGCGGGCAAGCCGGCTCCTGCCGCCGTTCTGATCTCCCAGGCGAACGCCCTGACCGCGCAGGTGGCCACCGGCTACCAGCAGATCGACGCGCAGTGGTCGAGCGTCCGGCAGGAGACCGAAGGCAATGTCACCGCGCTGAACGACGCGGGCAAGCAGATCGCCGACCTCAATGCGCGCATCCGCAGCACCGTCGCCGCCGGCGCTCCCGCCAACGAGATGATCGACCAGCGCAACACCCTCGCCGCCACCGTCGCCAAGCTGGCCGGCGGAATCGTGCGGGAGAGCCCGGACGGCACCGTCGAGGTGCTGATCGGCGGCAACGCACTCGTCTCCGGCACCATCTTCAACGAGGTGAAGCTCGGCGGCAGCTACCTGATGGCCGGTGCCGGTGCCGACCCGGTGCAGCTCGAATGGGCCAGCCGGCCCGGCAGTCCGATAGCGCTCGACGGCGGATCGATCGCAGGGGGCCTCGCCGTGCTCGCCCCGGCGGACGGTTCCGGAACCGGCGGCGCGCTCGCGGAGGCCGCGGCCTCGTACAACACCTTCGCGACGCAGCTTGCCGGCCAGGTCAACGCCGTCCACTCGACCGGGGTGATCGCGGACGGCACGACCGGTCACGACTTCTTCGCCCTCGACGCGACCCTTCCCCCGGCGCTCGGGCTGAAGGTCATCCCTACCGATGTCAGCGGGATCTCGACGGGGACCAGCGGCCTTGACGGCTCGATCGCCGACAAGATCGCGCAGATCGGCACGGTGGCAGGGTCACCGGACTCGGTCTGGTCGACCATCGTCTCCGGCATCGGCGCCGCCTCGAAGAGCGCCGAGCAGCAGTCCGCGATCGCCGACCTCACCACCACGACGGCGGTCGGCGCCCAGCTGTCGAACTCCTCCGTCGACCTCGACGAGGAGAACATGAACATGCTCACCTACCAGCGCGCATACCAGGGCGCTGCGCGGGTCATGACCGCGGTCGACGAACTCCTCGACACGCTGATCAATCACACCGGACTGGTGGGGAGATAACCGATGTACACGCGAATCACCAACCAGACGATCACCTTTTCTGCTCAGCGCAACCTGCAGAGCAACAAGGCGCTGCTCGACAGGATTCAGGAGCAGGGCACCAGCCGCCAGGCGATCAACCGGCCGTCGGATGACCCGGTCGGCACCGCGAAGTCGCTGCAGGTCCGCAACGCCCAGGCCGCCAACGCGCAGTACAGCCGCAACATCGACGACGGCAACGGCTGGCTGGGCACCGTGGACACCACGCTCACCGCCACCACGAACATCATGAACCGCATCCGCGACCTCACCGTGCAGGGGGCGAACGACGGCACCATGTCGCCCACCGCGAAGCAGGCCATCGCCACGGAGCTCAGCAGCCTCAAGGATCAATTGCTCACCCAGGCGAACGCCAGCTACCTGGGCCGGCCGGTCTTCGCAGGCAACACGACCACGGGCGTCGCGTTCGATCCGACGACGTACGCGTACAACGGCGGCCCCGCCAGCACCGTGCAGCGTCGGGTGGACGCCAACACCCTGGTCAGGGTGGATGCCGACGGCGCCGCGGTCTTCGGCAGCGTCAACGCGGATCCGACCCTGGACACCTCGGTTTTCACGCTCATCGACAACATCGTGAACGACCTGAACACGGGAACCAACATCGGTGCGCGGCTGACGGAGATTGACCAGAGGATGGAAGCGATCAGGGGCCAGCAAGCCGTCACCGGCACCAACCAGACCATGTTGGCGCGCGCGGAAGACGCCAATGCCAGCCGCACCGTGTCCCTCGAAACCCAACGATCCAGTGTGGAGGATGTCGACTTGGCCAAGGTAATCCTGGACTTGCAGACGCAACAGACCACCTATCAGGCGTCGCTCGCGATCACGGCGAAAGTGCTGCAGCCCTCGCTGATGGACTTCCTCCGATGAGCGCTGCGCTGACCTTCATCGCCCCGCCGCCCGGCTTCGCGCCGCTCGTGGAGTTCACCCTCGACGAGATCGACGGGGCACAGGGACTGTTCGCCCTGCGCGCGGTCGGCAACGAGTCGACCAGGCTGTTCGTGCTCGACGCCGGCGTCTACCTGCCGGACTACAAGCCGGAGATCACGGATGAGCAGGCCGCGTCGCTGGAGTTGGCCAGGGGTGAGGATGCGCTCGTGCTCGTCGTGGCGAACCCCGGCGAGAACGGGACCACCATGAACCTGATGGCGCCCATCGTCGTCAACTCGGTGAACGGCCGCTGCGCACAGTTCATCCTCGAGGGCGACGAGTGGCCGCTGCGCGCGCAGCTCACGGCGCGTTCCGCCTAGCGGGCGCTTCGCCGTTGCACGTCCCGTTGGCCGGGTAGTCGCGCCAGGGCCGTATCGAGGCCCTTACTGCAGGCGGACGAAGAGCGGGCTGCCCCAGAGGGTGCCGACGTGCTCGACATAGCGGCCCCACACGGGGGAGTTGTACATTCCGCCCGCGCCGTCGTAGATGCCGATGTGCTGTCCCGGCCACCAGACCAGGTCGCCGCCCACGGCATCCGCCTTGGAGATCACGACACCGCGTGCGGCCTGCCGGTCCGCGCCGCGGGGCAGGCTGATTCCGAAGCCGGCGAACACGTACTGTGTGAAGCCGTCGCAGGAGAAGCTGGTGGTGGGGCTGTTGCCCGAGCCGTAGGGCACCTTGCCGACGAACTCGGCCGCGTAGGCCAGAACGGCCGCTCCGCTGTAGGCCTGCGATGGCGGGTTGATGGCGACGAAGCGGTTGACCGCGACCTTCGGCTTCTTCGGGGCGATGGTCACCGTGTAGCTGTCGCGTGCCGCGACGGCCTGGCTGTCTGCGGAGGAGAGGTTGACCAGGCTCTGCGTCGATTCGCTTTTCTGGGTCGGCTGTGCGGGGCTCTCAGCAGCGGCGTATGCGGGGATTGCGACCGTCGCGATGAGGCACGCGGCCGCGGCCATGGCCGCAAGTTTTCCTTTGGATTTGGTCATCCGCCGTAGTACCTCCCTAGCTCGGATCGTCCCCGAGTTCGTTCTACCGGCTAGGAGAGTCTAACGGCACCGTTACCCCGTCGGGCAAGTGCACGCTCGATCGGCACCCTTTTCGGAGGTGGATTCCGGACCGTTTTCGGCTTCCGATTCCCCGGAATCCCAGTGTCGGCGGCACAGATTAACGTTAAGAGGGAAAAAGACACGAAACACTACATGTTGTGGAATGACAATCGTGTCATTCGGGTTATATAGTGGGAGACCACGCAGGCACCGACCACGGGTCATCTGGACTGGACTACAGATGGTGAGCGGTGACTGGGGGGAATCATTGAAATCAGGAGGAGGCAAACAATGGACAACGACAACTTCGTAGGTGGCTACTCGGTACCCGTCGACCCGATGGACGAGCTGCAGTGCGACAGCTGCCAGTAAGACGCTAGAGACCCCGGTCGGATGCGCGGATCAGTGCAGATGAGATCAACGCAGATCAGAATCGAGTAGATTCGCATCCGGCTCAGTCGAAGCCCCGGATCACTTCCCCTGGTGATGCCGGGGCTTCGTCGTTCACGCCGTGCTCCGGATGACCGCTCCCCTCGTTTAAGCTGGGGCCGTGCCGGTAAATCCAGAACTGCAGGGGCGTGTCTTCCCGCCCACTCCTCCCTATCTCGTCGGGCGCGAGAAGATCCGCGAGTTCTCGCGGGCCGTCTTCGCGAGCAACCCGATCAACCTCGACCCCGAGGCCGCCCGCGCCGCCGGATACGCGGATGTGGTGGCCCCGCCGACCTTCGCCGTCGTGATCCAAGAGGCGACCCTCGTCCAGCTCCTGGCCGAACCGGATGCCGGAATCGACTTCACCCGCATCGTGCACGGGGATCAGCGGTTCAGCTACGCCCGCCCGATCGTGGCCGGCGACGAGCTGACAGCCACCCTCACCGTGGCGAGCGTCAAGTCCCTCGGCGGGCACTCCATGGTGACGGCGGAGTCGAACATCGTGGATGCGGCGGGCGCGCATGTCGTGACGGCGACATCCACCCTCGTGGTCAGGGGAGACGAATGAGCACCGTACCTTCTATCGCCTCGCTCGCCGTCGGCGACGTGGTGGCGCAGGCCGACTTCGCGCTCAGCCGCGACTCGCTCGTGCGCTACGCCGGCGCATCCGGAGACTTCAATCCCATCCACTATCGCGACGACGTGGCGATCGGCGTGGGGCTGCCCGGCGTTCTCGCGCACGGCATGCTCACCATGGGGCTCGCCGTGCAGCCGGTCGTCGACTGGGCGGGCGACCCGGGCAGGGTGCTCGACTACCAGGTGCGCTTCACCCGACCGGTGCTGGTCGACGCCTCGGCCGTCGCCGTCGTGTCGGTGACGGCCAAGGTGGGACTGGTGGAGGCGGAGGCCCGGACCGCGCGCATCGACCTGACCGTGACCTTCGGCGGCGAGACCGTGCTCGGCAAGGCGCAGGTGCGCGTGAGCCTCGCGCCATGAGCGGCTCCCCTGTCCCCTTTTCCGAGCTGACCACCCTCCGGGTCGGCGGCCCGGCTGCGTCGATGTTCGCGCCGGCGCACTCCCGGCAGCTCATCGAGACCGCGCTCCAGGTGTGGGGCAGCGGCGACGAGTGGCTGCTGCTCGGCGGCGGCAGCAACACGGTGATGGCGGACGCCGGATTCGACGGCTCGGTCATCCGGGTCGTCACGCGCGGCATCGAGCGGCTTCGTGCCGAGCCGGGCGACGGCTCTCACGCCGGGTCTGCCGCGGGAACCGCGCCGGGCGTCGGAGCGGTGCGGCTTCGCGTGCAGGCCGGGGAGCCGTGGGACGAGCTCGTGGCGCACGCCGTGGAGCGCGGTTGGGCGGGCATCGAGGCGCTCTCCGGCATCCCGGGTTCGGCCGGAGCTGCCCCCGTGCAGAACATCGGCGCGTACGGGCAGGAGCTCTCCTCGGTGCTCGTCGCCGTCGAGTTCCTCGACTATCTGAGCGGGGAACTGCATCGCATCCCCGCGGCGGAGCTCGGGCTCGGCTACCGCACCTCGGAGCTCAAGCAGGGGCGGCGCGGGGTCGTCGTCTCGATCGAGATCGAGTTGAGCGAGGGCGCCGCTTCCCGTCCCGATGGTGCCGGCGGCGGGCTGGCCCTCAGCGCGCCGATCGCCTACGCGCAACTGGCATCCGCTCTCGGGGTCTCGCTCGGAGACCGCGTGCCGCTCGCCGAGTTGCGCGCAGCGGTGCTGCGCCTGCGCGCGTCCAAGGGGATGCTGCTCTCGCCGGACGATCCGGACTCGGTGAGCGCCGGCTCCTTCTTCACCAACCCGATCGTGAGCGGCCACTTCGCCGCCTCGCTGCCGGCGGATGCGCCGCGCTGGCCGCAGGAGGTCGACGTGCGCGAGCCGATGGTCGTGCCTCTGGACAGCTTCGTGCCGGGCGACCTCACCTGGCAGCAGGCTCAGCGCTCGCAGGCTCTCGGGGGTGCGGAGGCGCCGCGGGGTGCGGTCAAGCTGAGTGCGGCCTGGCTGATCGAGCACTCCGGGGTGGCGCGCGGCTTCTCGCTGCCCGGCTCCGGTGCCGCGGTGTCGGGCAAGCACACGCTCGCGCTGGTCAATCGGGGCTCGGCCACGGCATCCGACATCGCGGAGCTTGCGCGCTACGTCCAGAGCAGGGTGCTCAGCCAGTTCGGTGTGATCCTGCAGCCCGAGCCCGTGCTCGTGGGTGTGCAGGTCTGAGTCCCAGCCGTCCGCTTATTCCGTGACTTGCCCCAAAGTGTGGTTCGCAGGGGCCGCGAACAACACTTTGGGGCAAGTCAGCGACGTATCGACAGCTTGCGGGGCCGAAGCGTCAGCACTCGACGGATGCGCTGCACCAGCTCCGCGGGATCGTCCAGATCGCGGATGTTCACTTGCATCACGTACCACCCGTCGGCCTCGAGCCGCGAGATGCGCGTCATGTCCGCCCGGAACGCTTCGGGGCTGCGATGCAGTTCGCTCTGGTATTCGATGAACACCTTGTGATCCGGAAAGGCCAAGTCGCCGCGGTAGTCGTATCCGCCCGAGGTCGTGACCGGATAGTTGACTTCCAGCCCGGCCAGTCCGGCGAGAACGAGGATCACGCGTAGCCGCGACTCCTGACGTGATTCCGAGCGATCGTGGAGGAGTGGAAGTGCGGACTTCAGTGTGCGGATGCCACGGTGGCCTCACGGCAACATGCAGGGTGCGGGATCGCTCGAGCCTTGTCGGGAGTGGGATCCCCATAACTACGGCGGCTGTAGCGCCACAGAACCATGCGCCGTCAGGTAGTTTCCGCTGGAGCGCGCCACAGAGCTCCTCGAGGGCGATCGTGTCCGTGCGCGTCACAGCGGTCCGAGGGATCGCAGGAACCCGGATGCCGTGGAAGGGCGTGCTGAGATCCGATCCGCGGAGGCGGTTGGGGGCTCAATCCCGCAGCCAGTCCCTGTCGGGTGGTGAATGGCTGAGCGTCGAGCGGGCGAGGAAGTGGGATGCGAGGACTCATGCAGGAAGAATGCCTGAGGGCAGTTGTCCAGGTCGCCGACAGTCCACAGGCGGCTGCAGCTGTGTAGTCCGCGCCAGTCTCTAGCTCGTTGGAGTGCGTTGACTTGCCTCAAATCGTGGTTCGCGGGGCGGCGGAACCACGGTTTGGGGCACGTCAGTGACCTGTTCGGTGGCCATGAGCGAGGAGAGTCGCGGAAGTTTGAGCGGGCTAGCTCGCGCGCTGGGCGCGGCGGATGGCGGCCAGCAGGCCGAGCAGCAGCAGGATGCCGCCGGCGGCGAGCACGACGATCAGCCAGATCCCGCCCGGGGTGAGCCGGGTCAGCCAGAGGGCGAAACCTTCGCGGCCCTCCGCCGTGCGCGTCACCTGCAGGGTCGCCGCCGCGATCGCGCAGACGATCAGCCCCCACACGATCGCACCCCAGCGGATGCGCGGGCGCTGCGGGGGAGCGTTCTCGGCTTCGACGCTCGTGGTTTCGGCGGATGCGGCATCCGGGAGCGCTGTGTCGGTGGATGCCGGGCCGGCGGGCGCCGTGTCGATCGTCACTGTCTCGGATGGCACGGCATCCTCTGGGGTGGTGGCGGAAGTCTTGCGCTTGGCCGGCGTGGTGTCGCTCATGGCTTTACTCCTGTTTCTGGGGTGGCGGGCGCTGTGGCCGTAGCCCCCGGCGTGCTGGGCGCGGGTGAAGCGCTGGGTGCGCCCGGCGGCTGGTTTGCGGCCTCGGGAGGGATATCCTGAACAACTTGGATGCTCCCCGACCCTTGCCAGATGCGCACGGTCCTGGTCGGCGTGCCGGACCCGACGATGAAGGAGTAGCTGTACCGGTCGTCCGCCGTCCTCGTGTGCGGCGTCTTCACTGTCACCATCTGCCACCCGTCGTCGGCCTCTTTGAAACGGTTCTGCCAGAGGTTTGCCCCCTGAAGGTTGGCTTCGATGCGTACCGTCATCCCTCTGGGAATGGAGACGTAGACACTGCCCGTACCCTGCCACAGGTCGAGGGTGCTGCTTCCCGTCTGAGCCGAATTGTTGGAGGAGTAGACGTTGAAGCTCCCGACCGTTTGTGCGTAACGGCCGCCATCCTCGATAGCCGTGCCTGCATTGAGGCCGACGACGAACGTCCGATCCGGCGGCACGAACGAGACCAGCACCGTGCTCGCGGCCAGCAGCAGGGCGACGAAGCCGAGGAATCCGCTGCGCCGCCGTGCGAGGCCCGCCACGATGGCGCTCAGGCCGACGGTGATCGTCGCAGCCGCCAGGCCGACCACGACCCCGTATCCGCTCCAGTTGCCGCCCGACTGGCTGAGCAGCGCGGCCACCCCTCCGATGAGCAGTGCGGCCCCGAGCGTGATCGCCACGTGGCTGCCGGTGACCCGCGGGTTAGCCAGTCGGCGCAGCCTCCGCCGCTCGTCGGCCATGGCAGAGTTCGCCACGGCGCGAGCGTGCGTCTCGGCCGCGCGCTGGTCGCGCAGCTCGCGTGCGGATGCCGCCTGCTGTTGCTTCCAGGCGGCATGTTCGGTCTTCCAGCGGCTTTGCTGCTCCCGCCAGGCGGCCAGGTCTTCCGGCGGTGCGTCGGACGCCGGGGCCGGTGGCGGGACGGGTGCCGTAGTGGTCGCTGAGCTTGTCGGAGGGGCGCTATCGGGCGCTCCGACAAGCTCAGCGACCGAAACCCCCGACGCCCTCGGTGCCTCCGGCACCGTCTCGGGCCGTGCGTCCGTCGTCGCGGGCACGACGATCGGTTCTTCCGAACGGGACGCCCGCCTGGCCACCCAGACGGTGGCGACGACCGCCGCGACGAGCAGCACGATGGTCCACAGCACGCGACCGGCCGAGTCTGGCCAGTACCACTGTCCCCAGTAGGCGGAGCCGAGGAACCAGAAGCCCTGCGCGAACGGCAGCAGCGAGAGCACCACGAGGGCGCCGATGCCCGCGATCGCCCGGTCGATGTCGCCCCGGATCAGCCGCTCCAGGTGGATGCGGTCCTCGGTGTCCGGCAGCAGCAGCCAGGCGGCGGCGTAGAGCAGGAACGCCGGTCCGCCGAGCACGGCGATCACCACGGCGATGCCGCGCACGATGATCGGGTCGATTCCGAGCCGCTCGGCGACCCCCGCGCAGACGCCGCCGATCCAGCCCTGCCTGCGGGGGATGTTGATCGACCGCATCCAGTCGAAGAAGCGGTTCGCACCGGGTGCGGGGGCGGGTGCCGGGGGAGTCGTTGTTGCCATGCTTCGATGCTGGCGGATGCGAGCGGTGCTCCGCTATGAGGGTCTACCCTGAACGAACCCTGATTAGTCGCCCCGCACCCCGCGGCCGGCATCCGGGTCTGCTTGGATTCAACAATGACCGCAACCGCCTCTTCGGCCCCTCGAGATGGTCGCAAGGCGACCTCCCCGGGGCAGGCAGGGCCAGGGACCGGTGCCGCCCGCATGACCCGCCCGCGCCGCGTCCTGCTCGGCGGGGTGTGCGCCGGGCTCGCGGAGCACCTGGGCCGCCGGGTCGGCGGGGTACGCCTGTTCATGGTCGTCCTCGCCCTGCTGGGCGGCGCGGGCATCCTCCTCTATCTCTGGCTGTGGGCGCTCGTCCCGCTCGAGGAGGTGCGGGCGGATGAGGCCTCCGCCGTCCGCAGGCGCATCCCGGTTGCCGCCGTGCTGCTCGCGCTCGGCGGTGTCGCAGCGCTCGTGGTGGCGAGCACGGTCACCGCCTCGATCCCCCTCGTGCCCGGCATCCTCGAGATGACGCTGCTGCTCGCGGCGACGGTCGCCTGGAGCCTGAGCTTCGATCGCAAGGATCCCGGCCGGTCCCGGGTGTTCGGAGTGGTGGTGCGCTCCGCTGCGGCCGGGCTCCTCATCCTCGTGGGCGCGCTCGTGCTGACCCACGGCTCCGCACTGCCGACCGTGATCGTTGCGGTCCTCATGGTGGTGCTCGGCACCGGGGTGCTTGCCGCTCCCTCCGTGGTGCAGCTCTGGGTGAGGCTCATCGGGGAGCGCACCGCCCGGGTGCGAGAGGAGCAGCGGGCGGAGATCGCGGCACACCTGCACGATTCGGTCTTGCAGACTCTGGCCCTCATCCAGAACCGGGCGGGCGCGTCGAGCGAGGTGGCCCGCATCGCCCGGGCGCAGGAGCGTGAGCTGCGCGACTGGTTGTTCGCCGGAACGGCCGCGGTGGGCGACGACCTGGCGATCGAGCTCCGAGAGGTGGCCGCCGCGATCGAGCTCGACTATCCGGCGCGCATCGACGTCGTGACCGCCGGCGACTCCGGCAGCCGGCCGAGTGCGGCGCTGGTCGCCGCCGCCCGCGAGGGGATGCTGAACGCGGCCCGCCACGTCGGCGGCGAGGTGTCGGTCTACCTCGAGATGTCCCCGTCCGCTGTCGACGTGTACATTCGGGATCGAGGCCCGGGTGTCGATCTCGCGACGCTCCCCGCCGACCGGCTGGGCATCCGCGAATCGATCATCGGACGGATGACGCGGGCCGGCGGCACCGCGACCGTCGGTCCCGGCATCGGCGGCCTCGGCACCGAGGTGCACCTGCACCTGGAGAATTCGCCCGGAGGCCAGGGATGACAGGAGGTGTGGCATGACGAGCGTGCTCATCGTCGACGACCACTCGATCTTCCGCTCCGGTCTGCGCGCCGACCTCGACGAGACCGTGCAGGTGCTGGGCGAGGCGGCGGATGTCGACTCGGCCGTCGCGCAGATCGCCGCGCTCCGCCCCGAGGTGGTCCTGCTCGACGTGCACCTGCCGGGTGGCGCGGGCGGTGGCGGCGCGGAGGTCGTCCGCCGCAGCGCCGCGCTCCTGGAGGCGACCCGCTTTCTCGCGCTCAGCGTCTCGGACTCCGCGGAGGCCGTCGTCGGCGTCAGCCGGGCCGGCGCCCACGGCTACCTCACCAAGGGCAGCTCGGGCGAGGAGGTGAGTCGGGCGATCGCGGCCGTCGCCGCGGGAGACGCCGTGTTCTCCCCGCGCCTGGCCGGCTTCGTGTTGGATGCCTTCGGTGCGGCCGCCGGGGAGCAGGCGGAGTCGAGCGAGGAGTTGGATCGC
>Ga0157371_10001731_pt1 | contig 22135 bp, 11 predicted proteins | sample C45metaG_FD_113462 | JGI IMG/M metagenome (GOLD analysis project Ga0157371, IMG submission 113462) | Corn rhizosphere microbial communities from Kellogg Biological Station, Michigan, USA - C4-5 metaG | ecosystem: Host-associated > Plants > Roots > Rhizosphere > Soil | place: USA: Michigan...
CAGTTGGCATCGGCCGCGGCGGCGGGCAGCGCGATCAGCGCAGCCAGCAGCAGCAACATTCGGGAAAGCAGACGGTCCATGCAAAAGGTCTCCGGAGAACGCATCTCAAGGGAAGGGTCAGTAACTGGTGCTGATGTTGAAATGCAGGCGCGGGTCGTCCTTGCGCGTGACCGGGCCATCGGCGTAGGGCCAGGCGTAGTCCAGGCGCAGCTGAAGGTGTTCGCCCAGGCGCAGCTGCGCGCCCAGCCCGACCGACGCCAGGTTGTACTTGTCGCGCTGTTCCGGCAGCGGCTGACGCAGGCGCAGGTAGGCCGCGTCGGCGAAGCTGTACAGGCGCAGGTCGGTACCGCTCCACAGCGACCACGCCGGGGTGCGCCATTCCAGGTTGGCCAGGCCACCGTAGTCGCCGATCGCTTCGGCCGAGAGGTAGCCACGCACGGTGTACATGCCACCGGCGGCGAACTGCTCCGCCGAGACCAGCGGCGCATCGGTCGCCTGCAACGAGCCACGCGCATACCACTGCCAGTCGTTGCCGAAGGTATGCGTGTTGGAAACATCGGCCTTGAACGCCACGAAACTCGGGTCGGCCCAGTAGCGCTTCTGACCGAAATCGGTGGCATTGCTGCCATAACCGAACAGACGCCGGGTTCCCGCCACGAGCTGCGTGCTGATGCTCAGCTGATCGCTCTCGCCCTGGCGCACGCCGACGAAGGCCAGGGTGATCGGCGCGTACTTCAACGGTGTCTTCAGGCTGTCCTTGCCCATCTGCGTGTCTTCTTCGGTGTCCTTGAAGTCCACGCCGAGACTGAGCTGGCGCCACCACTGGCTGCTGCCGACCAGGCGGTAGTTGAGCTTGAGGCCAATGGAATGACCGTTGCCGATCACGTTGGTGCCGGTGCCGACCTGCCCACCTGCATTCAGTACGCGGCTGTCGGACGTGTAGCCGGACGCTTCCAGGCTCCACGGTGTGCCTTCAAAGGGCATCGTGTACGAGGCCGAAAACACCTTCGCCTGTTTGGTATCTTCCGGTGCAAGGTACACACCGATGTTGGCGCTGTGCCCGCGCTTCCACAGGTTGTCGTGGGCCAGCGATGCACTCAGGCGCAGCTTCTCGGTGTCGGCACTGTGGTCGTTGTTGAGTGCCGCGCTCGCGCGCCACGGCGACTTCTCTTCCACCTGCAGGTCCACATCCATGGTGCCCGGCACCTGGCCTTCGCGCACCAGCGGCATCACCTGGCGACGGCCACCTTCGTTCAGCGCAGTCAGTTCCTTCTGTGCCTGGTCGAAGTCGGGCACGCGCCCCTCAGCCAACGCCGGTACCCGTTCGCGGATGCGTTCGGGTGACTCATGCCGGGCACCGACCACGCGCAGCTGGCCAATGGGCGTCTGCTGCACCTTCAGCAGCACCACACCCGCATTGACCTGCTGTTCGGGCAGTTCCACGTAGACCGACTGGTAGCCGGCCTGCTGGTACAGCGCGTTGACTGCATCACGCGCCTTCTCGACATCGGCGAGCGTTTTGCCGGGGCCGAGGAACGGTTCGACTGCGCGCTCGATCTGCCGCGCATCGAGCACGGTGTTGCCGCGCACGATGTACTCGTTGATGTTCACCGTGGGCGCTGGCGCGGCGTCCTGCGCGAGCACTGGAAATGGCAACGACGCCAGGGCCAGCAATAGGGGATGCAGGCGCAGCGGGGGGCGAACGGCACGGCACGGAACGGGAGTCATCGAAGGCATCGCGTCGTATCGAAGGGAATGGCCAGGGAGCGGCGCGTGGGTCTACCAACAGGACGTGCAGGCCGCGTCAAAACCGCCAACAGTTTTGTGACAGCACTGTCATCTGTTGACGATGCTGAAACAGGCGCAGGCGGACACTTCTCCTGGCACACGTCTTCATTGCAGAGCGCTTGCTGCCTCGGGAGATTCAAGATGCACGCCACCCTGCTTACGCCAGACCGCCCTGCCCTCTGTGTGGCGTTGGTTCTGGCACTGGCCTCACCCTGGGCGCGGGCCGACCCGACTGCCAAACAGGCAGATGCAGCGCCATGCATCGAAGTCCAGGTCAATGGCGAGCGCATCCCCGCCTGGGATTGCCTGCAACGCAAGCTGGCACCGGCGGAAAACGCAGCCGCCCGCCCCAATCTTCCCGAGGCCGAACGCTTGATGCGCAAGCCCGGCAACCAGATGCTGCAGTACAACCTGGAGGGTACGCGGCAACGCATGGGCGACGCGTTCGGGCGTTCGGTGGTGCCGCAGCGCCCAGCGCGCTGAGCCGTGTTCAGCGCCGCCCCAGCGCGGCGGGAACGATGCCATCGGTGGGCAGCGGCGGCAGTTCGGGCACGGGCAGCGAGCGCGGCTGTCCTGCCTGCTGCAGTTCAACCGCGTTCGCGCTGATCGCTGCCAGTACGGTAGATGGACCCAGACGTTGGCCCGGTGCATAGGCCTGGGGAGGCGCCCCATCCACCGACAGCAGCGCCAGTGGCGCCTGTTGCCCGGCCATTACGCCCAGCACGGCCACGTCGGTCTGCACCGCGCCGGGCGAGAGCAGCCGCACCAGCGGTGCGCTCGCAGCGTCGTCGAAGGCCGGGGCAGCGGGTACGGCGACCTGCACCGTGGCGGCGGCAACGCGAACCGGCGCCATGAACAGGGCCATGCCCCAATATCCCGCCACGGCCAGCAGCAGCATGGCCGCCAGCAGGGTCAACATGCGATTGCGATCCCAACGCCTGCCGTCCATGTTCCGCACCTTCGCCATGTTCCTGTGCGGCCACGCTAGCAGCTGCCGCTGACGCTTTTGTTTCATCATCCGCACCTACGCTGGCAGGTATCGGCAAGGACGGGAGGCGATGTCCGATGCAACGCAGACCACGCGGCTTCACCCTGATTGAACTGATGGTGGTACTGGTCATCATCGGCATCTGCACGGCGGGCATCGGTCTTGGCCTTGGCAGCCTGCTCGACCCTTCGCGGCAGCTGCGGCAGGAGGCCGAGCGGCTGGCGCAGCGCCTGCAGGTCGCACGCGATGAAGCACGCATCGATGGTCGACCGATCCGCTGGCAGGCCACTGCAGAAGGCTATCGCTTCAGCCGTCGCGACAGCGAAGGCTGGGTCGATCTGCAACGGGATGACCTGCTGCGCCCCCAGCAGTGGCAAACCCACGGCATGAAAGTGGAGCCGACGGCCGTCATCGAATTAAGCCCCGAATGGATCGGCATGCCGTGGGAGCTGACGTTGTCGCTGGACGGCCGTCGACTGCGTCTTCGTGATGATGGCAGTGGACAATTGCAGGTCATGCAGTGAGGCGGAAGCAACAGGGATTCACGCTGATCGAGGTGCTGATCGCGTTGGCCATCGTGGCCATCGCATTGGCGGCGGTGATGCGCTCGGTGGCGGTGGCGACCGATGACCAGTCGCGCCTGCGTGACCGTCGGCTGGCCCTGCTGTGCGCGCAGGACCGCTGGCAGGAGCTGCGCCTGGCCGCACAGCCACCCGGCGATGCACGCCTGCTGTGCCTGCAGGGGCGCACCCGTTTCCTGGTGCAGCAGCACCTGGGCAGCGGCGCCGACGGGCAACCGCAACTGGAGTTGAGCGTGGTGGCCGAAGATGCACCGAAGCAATCGCTGGCGCGTCTGCAACTGCCATGGACAGCGGCGCCATGAAACGCGCCGCCGGTGGCTTCACCCTGATCGAAGTGATGATCGCCATCACCATCATGGGGGTGCTGGCGGTGATCTGCTGGCGTGCCCTCGACAGCGTGGCCAGCACTGACCAGCGCCTGCGCCAGGCCGACGCCGAGACCAGTACGGCGATGCGGGTGCTGCAGCAGTTCCAGCGCGATATCGAGATGCGGGCCGACGATGCGCTGATGAACGGCGCGGTGCGTCCGGCCGATCAACCTGCGCGGCTGCTGCCGCCGTCGTTGACCAGTGAGCGCCACACTGATGGTGGTATCTCGCTGGAGATCACCCGCAGCGTCGGTAGTGATGGGCTGCAGTGGCAGCGCGTTCGCTGGTGGCGGCAAGGCAGCACGCTGTGGCGCGCCAGCGGTGCGCCGTCCGATCACTATCCGTTGCCTGCGCCTGAGCCGACGCGCGGGCTGTTGGTGGCGCGTGATGTGCAGCGCTTTGAGGTGCGGGCATGGCAACCGGGGGTTGGTTGGGCGATGCTGCCGAGCCAGGGGGAGGTATTGCCGGCGACCGGTCTGGAATTGCGGTTGGGGTTGCGTGATGGACGCGGGCCGTTGAGTTACCGGCGGGTGTTGGCGCTCTGAAGGAGCATCCACGCATGGCGTGGATCTACTGGACTGCATCCACGCATGGCGTGGATCTACTGCCCCCCGGTCGCCGGGCGCTGTCCCGCGCCCGGCGCCGCCGTGTCGGTGGTCCTCACCGCTGATGGCTGCTCCCTGCCCTCGGTGCCGTCCTGGCTGGGGCCGCCACCGTTCCCTGGCAGCTGGCCCGATCCTGTGTCTGCGCGTGGTGGGTGCGGTCCGTGGTCCGCACCTTTCCTCCATCCACGCATGGCGTGGATCTACTGGGTCGGCTGCTTGCCGGTGTCTACCCGGGCCTGCGGGAACTGGAAGGCGCTGTTGTCGTCGTAGCCCGTCGCGGCGGCCGTGTTTCCGCGTGCTGGAGGGTCGATGCTGCTGCTGGCACTGCCGAAGCCGAGAATCTGCACGCTGATCACCGATGGCTGGTTGCGCCGCGCATCATCCTGGCTCTTGCGCATCACGTCCTGTGCGGCCTGGCTGGCGCTGTTGGCCGCAGCGCTGGCCGACGCCAGCGCGTTGACGTTCACCGAGGCCAGCACCGGCAGGCCCTTGCTGTCGCCCTGCACCTGGATGTTGGCAGCGTTGAGCACCTGCAGTGCCGCCAGGTTGATGTTGCCCGACACGCGGATACCTGCCTCGCCCGCGTCGATGGTGCCCAGCGGCGCGATCAGGTCGACATCGCCCGGCGCCACTTCGGCGATCGGATTCAGCGTTGCAATGCCGGCGCCGCTGGCCGGTGCCTGCGGCGACAGGATCACGTTGCCCCAGGTGTCATAGACGCGGCGCGGCGGGGTGTACAGCAGCGTGGTCTGCGAACCGCGGCCGGCATTGATGTCGCCCTGCTCGGACCACGCCAGGATGTCACCCCCAAAGGTGGTCATCACCCGCGACAGGCCCAGCAGCACGCTGTCCTGGCTGAACAACCGGATGTCGCCCTGGCCCTGGGTGACCAGTCCCGCACTGGCCGGAGGCACCACGCCCTGCACACCCACCACGATCTGCCCGCCCGGTGCCATCAGCTCGATGTTGCCACCCGCTTCGGTGCGCACGCCGGAACCGCCGTACATCACGATATCGCCAGTGCGGTTGATGGTTGCGCCAGTCGCATCCTTGTCCGGCATCAGCGTGGCGATCGCTTCGCGCCCGCGCAGGTAGGAACCAAAACGCGGCCCTTCTGCATTGGTGTATTCACGACCGCCTTCGCGCAGTTCAGCGTAGTAGACCTGGCGCAGGAAGATGCGCTGCTGCTCCTTCGGCAATGCATCGAATACGGCCAGCGCCTCGGCACCGTCGGCAGCCCTGCCGAAGCGCTGCTGCAGCCACTGTTTCAGTTCCTTGTCGTAGATCTTCACCGCCTTGCCCGGCTGCGCCGCCAGCGACTGCGCCGGGTCGGCCAGGTTGGCGCTGTCCAGGTAACGTGCGCGCAGTGCTTCGAAGTCGATGCTCTGGTTGCCAGCGGTCAGCGCGATGCTTGCGCCCGGCCGCGTATCACCCTGCACGATACCGCCGAGCGTGACGATGCTGCCGGCCTCTTCCTGGCGCAGCTGGCGGCCGGCATTCACCTCGACGTTGCCGGGGCCGGCTACCGTCAGGTTGCTGCGGATGATGTCGCGGCCCGCGTCGATCCTGCTGATGTCTGTGCCGCTGGTATTGAGCGCGGTGACATTCGCGTTGATCACATCGCGACCGGCGCGCAGTTGTACCGCCGATCCCGCTTCATACCAATCAAACAGCGTCCGATTCGCGGCACCGGTGTTCTGCATCAGCTGCCGGCGGCCACCACTCCCCAGCCCGATGATGTCACCGGCCACGGCATAGAACCGGCTCGCCACGGTGGGAGCGCTTGGCAGCAGTGTGCCGAGCGCGGTATTGGGACCGAACGCGAAGAACGGCAGTGAGGCCTGGGGACTCACGCCGGTGCCGTCCACGGACACATTGCTGCGCACTGTCCCCACGTTTCCTGGGCCCTGCGCGATGAAGCCAGGATCAAACGGGGTGGGAATGCGCGCATCGCTGCTGGAGCGTGCGATCTGGGTAGCGCGGTCGGCGGCCAGGATGGATCCTCCTGCCAGCACTTCCAGCCGCCCCGTCACCGAGGGTGCCAACAGGATGATGTCCTGGGCATCGGTGCTGCTGATGCTGCGCAGGCTCGCCAGATGGATGTTGCCGGAGGCGGCAACGGCCGCGAACCGGGATGGATACAGCCAGTAGTTGAGGTAGATGTCCCCATTGCCGGGACGGACGTTCAGCTCCTCCTTGCCCTGGTTGCTGCCCGTGGCGTGCTGCGTTCCCACCAGGCCAGGCGAGAGATTTCCACCTGCGGAGAACAGGTCGAGCGCAGTACGCGGCGTCCACAGCGAGAACCAGCTCGAACCGGCGGCATGACTGCCGTCATCCAGCACGATGTCGTTGAAATTGGCCACCGGCACGCGGCCTGCGTCAGCGGCGCTGCCCAGTACCACATCACCTCGCGCCTGCACCTGTACGGTGGAATCACCCAGCACCAGCACCGGACCGGCCATCGCAGCCGGGCTGTCGGCCACGAACGGATCCTTCAGCCCGAGTTGCCCGTAGCTGGTCTGCACCGCGCTGATACCGCCGATGCGCGAGGCATCGATGCGCGTATTGCCGCGGGTATTGGTCACCGCGCCGTTGATGTCCAGGTCCTGCAGATCAGGCGCACCGCCACGGCTGCTGGCGCGCAGGCCGGGATTCAGGGCGCCGCCACCGCGTAGTTCCAGGTCACCGCCACCGGTGAGATGCAGCACCCCGCCCACCATCCGGCCGGTGGAGCCGACCGCGGCTGACAGCGCGCTTGAATGGGGTGAGACCTCATAGCCCAGCGCATTGCCCATGCTGTCCAGCATGCCCATGTGACGGCCTGCATCCAGACTCAGATTGCCACCGCCCAATGTGCCGAAACCGGTGAAGCCGACCAGGCGCGGCGTCGCGTCCCGTTCGGTGCCGACGGTGCTGTAGGCTCCGAAATTGATCCACCAGCTGGTAGAACTCTGCACGACACCGCCGGTGGTCCCGGAGCCTTGGCGCCAGAGCCAGTTGCCTACTGCAGCGCTGGAATGCCCGGCCTGATCGCGCTGCGGTGTACCCGATTCGGCACGGAAGCTCCAGGTATCGCCAATGATGTCGCGGCCTGCTTCAACGCGCAGATTGCCACCCTGGTCCGGATACCACGCCTGGTAACCGGCGATGGCCGCATTGTAGGAGCCCGACGCCTGCGTCGCACCCAACAGCAGCGTGTTGCCCGGCGATGCCGCGCGCGCCACATCGAACTGCGCATCCGCGCCATCTCCCAGATGGGTCGGCGCGCCTGCGGTGTATACCCCGAAGCCGGACTTCATGCGCACGTCCTGCGCGGCCAGCAGCGCGAGATCGCCCTTGCCGGTGCGCAGTACGCTCCAGGCAGGGGCACCCAGACGCTTGCCGTAAGTGGTCACTTCGGTCAGCGTGCCGCCGCCGTAGCAGTAACCCATTGCCGCACAGATCTCCTCTTCCGACATGCCCATTTCGGCACCCAGTTCCGATGCCGGGCGGCCGACCCAGGACTCATCACCCCACCAAGCCAGTGAGCCGTCCTTGTCGACCAGGCGTGGCGCGGGGCCGCAGTTGGGTCCGGAGTCACACACTTCGCTCTCGGTCAAACCGAGCTCCCGGGCCAGATCGGCCACGGGCTTCCCGACCCACGATTCATCGCCCCACAGATTCAGCGAGCCGTCCAGGGTGATCACGCGATCCCCTTTCCATTCCGTCGTCGTGGTCACCGTGCCGATGGTGCTGTAGTGGCTGTCAGCCAGTACGATGCTGCCCTCGCTGCCCCAGCGGCGGGTACGCGGATCGGCGGCTGCGGTATCCGCACCCGCCACCGCGGTCAGATCCCACGACGTGGTTCCTTCGGGCAGCATCGCGGCCAGCGCCCAGTTGCGCCCCTGACGGCCGCTGGCATCCGCGGTCCGCAGCTTCACCGGCGCGTCGCCGGCAAGCTCCACCTTGGTCATCGACGGGATGATCGCGCCGGCATGCAGATCCAGTGCGCCGTAGAGCTTCATTGCCATGGGTAGGGCGACACCGGCCGGCCACACCTGTGCGGCCACCGGCGCTGGCGTGCGCAGGCGGAAGCCTGCACCCAGGCGGGCACCGGACTGCAATGCCAGCGCCTGTGCCAGCACGGTACCGGCCGCCATCACCTGCCCGCTGCCTGTCGTCACTGCCGCGCTCAGCACAGTACCGGCCGGCAGCAGCAGCGGCCCGGACAACACCATCTCCACCGGCAGCACGGTTCCTGCCGGCAAGGTCACGCCCTCGAATGGCAATGCATAGTTCAGCGTGGCGCCGGCACGGAACTCGGTGCCGCGCTGCAGCTGGACACCCTCGCCGGGCACGATCAGGTCGCCGCCGAACGCGGTGTTGGGCGTACCGCCACTGCGCCCTTCCAGCAGCACCCAGCCATCTTCATCGGGATTGGCAGGCGGCGGCGCGAAGCCGTCGTTGATGCTGCCGTACACATTGATATCGCCTTCGGCACGCAGCACCAGCGCGGCGGATTCACCGAAGCCACGGCGGGCAGGATCGACCCGGTTCGACTGCGGTCCGTAGCGGTAACCGGACAGATCGATGTCGCCGGCTACCACCAGATCGCCACGCGGGTTATCACTGCTGGTCCGCGCCACGATCTGCACACCCGGGCGCAGCCGATACCCGCCCAATGGGGCGATGCGCTGCTGCAGGCCGGCGTTGGCCAGTGCGCCGTTCATCCAGACGCTGTTGTCCGGGTCCACCACCGAGTCCAGCCAGCGCTGGTTGATCACTTGCGGGCGATGGCCATGCACGTCCGGTGCGCTGGCCAGCGGCGCAGAATCATAGATGCGCACGGCGTTGACCTGGATATCGCCGGCACCGGCGATGCGGATGCCGTTGGCCACGTCGATGGCCGCATCATCGGCGCCCACGCGCGGCACATTGAGCTTGACGCTACCGCGTGCGCGTCCATCGCTCTGGCCCGCAGCGGTACCGGCCGGCACCGAGGTGCCGGCACGCAGATCCAGCGCCGACGCACCGCCCAGCTGCAGGCCTCCGTTGGTCGACGTCAGCTCGATCGTGGCCCGGTTCGGGCTGTCGATGATCTTGCCGTAGCTGTCCACACGCAGGCCGCTGCCATGGGCATCCAGCGTGCCGTCCATGCGCAGCACATCGCGTGCCGACAGGCGGATGCTGCCGACCTGTTCACCGCTGGCATCGATGCGGCCGTTGACCTGCAGGCTGCCACCATCGACGCTGATATCGACGTGGCGGGCCTTCACTTCGTTACCGATCGCCAGGTCACCTTCGCTCAACTGGAAGGTACGGCCACCCGTAATGCCACCGCTCGTCAGCCGTGTGTTGAGCCCGGCAAAGTCCTGCAGCTGCCGTGCACGCAACACCAGTTCAGCGCCATCGTAGGGCACCTCGGTGCCGCCGGCATCGTAGCGCCCGCTTGCACCGCCCAGCAGTGTTCCGGCCAGCGCCACGCGCCCCCCATGCTTGCCGAGTGCCTGCACCGTCAAGCGACCGCCACGGTTGTTGCGTGCCGATACGTCGATGCGCGATGCCGCATCGGCGCTGATATCGCCCTCGCCGGATGACAACGTGACATCGCCACCCCAGCTGTACTTGTCCACGTCGTACAGGCTGACCTTGCGGCCGGCCAGGTCCAGCACAGCGCTGCCGCCCAGCGAAATCCCCTCGCGTGCATTGGCATCGAACCGGCCGGAGGCCAGCGCCACCCGGCTGTCGATCGCGATGCGCTCGGCCTTGATCGACAGTTCCGCACCCAGCGCGTCATTGCCTGCGGTGGCGGCTGCGCCGCGCACCTGCACGTTGCCGCCACTGCGTATCGCCAGTTGCGCGCCCGCATCGCCCGTCAGCAGCGGCGTGACGATATCCAGCGCGCCTCCCGTCAGCTGCCAGCCGCTGCCAGCCACATATCCACCTTGCTGCTGGAAGACATCAAGGCTGCCTTTGCCCGAGAACAGCATCCGCTCGGACGCTGCCAGCGTGACCCCGGCAAAGCCGAGGACCTGGCGATCGGCGGCCACCGACGAATTGGACCGGGTGAACGGCGCGCGCGCCAACTGCAGCGTGCGTGTGTTGATCTCCAGCTGGCCACTGCCGAGACGACCGACCATTGCGTCCCCGCCCGGCTGTGCCTGTTCGCCGCCCGGCAACGTCGTGCCCGCCAGCGTGCCGTCCCAGACCAGCGTATCGGCAAAGATGCGCGCGCGGTCGGTGGTGGCACCGTAGCCATGGATCGCCGGTGCACCCAGCACCAGGCTGCGCAGGCTGCTGCGCCCGGTGGTGCTGTCGCGGGTATCCAGGTCCACGCTGCCGAACACGTTGATCGCATCACGTGCGGTAAGGCTCAGCGCTTCCAGCGCAGGGGCGCCAGATGCGGTGTTGCCGCGCAGCAGCCGTTGCAGGACTTCCTGGTTCATGGTCATGCCGGCCGGCAATCCGCCCGTCGCCGCCGCCGCTGCAATGGCTTCGGCACTGCCCAGGTTGAGCGCGGACATGCCCAGGCCCAGTTGGCGAGTGCCATAGCTCACCGCATCACCGATGTTCAAGGCGCCGTCGGTGACCACATTGATGCTGCCAGCAGACAGCAAACGAGTCTGCCCACTGCAACCCGCCACGCAGCCACCGATATCGATCGCCACCGCCCCTGCCGCCAAACCGCCCTGGGCGCTCAGCGCCGTCAGGCGCTGGTTGGACACCGCCAGCAATCCGCCCGTGACCAGGTAGGGCGCCGTGGCCTGGTCCACGCGTGAGGGATCGGCCTGGGACAGGGTGTCGATCGAGGCACCCTGTTCCAACAGGATGCCTTTGCCGCCGAAGGCAGCCGCGAGCAGCACCTCCTGCGCCACCAGATTGACACCGCTGCGCACGGCCACGCGGGTTGCGTTGCCTTCCACCGTGCTGGTGGTCGCATCGCGGCGGAAGGTCCCGCCGATCAACAAGGTAGCCGGGCGCAACGCATTGAGCGCTGTGTCGAAGACGGTGGCACCGCGTTCGGTGCTGGGCGCACCGCGCCCGTCGCCGACGATCTCCAGCGATGCATCCTGCGGGACAAGTAGGTTGACCGAGAGAATGCCGCCGCGCCCCTGCGCGCTGCCTGGATTGAAGCGGGACAGTCCATCAAACGTGACGGCCGGCGAGCCCGTACGGCCCGCGCCATCACCGAGCATCAGGCCGAGGTTGCCGGCATCCACCGGTCGCCAACGCAGCGCTTCACCGCGACGTTCGGCCACGCCCTGCACGAATGCGCTGTAGGGTGTTTCGTTGTAGCTGGCATGGCGCCGTACGGTCTCCGCTGGCGTCAACAGCAGGTCGGTAAGCAGCGGCGAGACCGCACCGCCGAAACCGTGACCCTGGTGACCGCTGAGCCGCCAGGAGCCGGTGCCCGTCGATACCGGCTGGGCGCTGCCGATCGCACTCTCTGCCCCGATCTCGACGCGGAACGCGCCGGGCTGCAGAGCGTAGCTGGCCGGCAGCAGTGTATAGGTGCCGGCCGGGAGCCCGGGCACGCCTGCGGGTACGGTGATCTGCTGACCCACACGCGGGTTGGCGCTGCCGTCGGCTGTCGCCAGCGGTGCCTGCGCGTCCGTTCGCCCCGGCACGATGGCATAGACCGCGTTGCCAGCGCGACTGAAGCCATAGCGCGGATTCGCGTCTGCCAACGTGTGTCGCAGGATATCGACCGCGCCGCCGCGCCCGGCCACGAAGGCAGCGCCGGACAACTCACCTCCGCCGGAAACATCCACGACGCTGCCTGTGGCGCCGTTGAACGCATTGGCTACGATGTCCACACCAATCGGGATATTGACCGATCCGGGGCCAAGCACATCGAATTCGGCACCGCCCTTTCGCCAAGTCACACCATCAACCGTGCCGCCGAAAGGCAGCGTCAAGCCGGCGCCACTGATCGAGGTCACGCTGCCGGCCAGCAGGTCGACGCGGCTGCCGCGGTTTGCGTTGAACTGACGGCCACCAAGTTGCACCCGTCCCCAGGGAGCCTGGACATTACCGCCCTGTACTACTGTCGCCGCGACCAGTTCCAGACTGCCGAAGGCCGAGTCCGGCAAGGCCTGCGCCGCTCCGCCCACACCATGGATGCGCAGTACGGCATCTGGATTTTCCCAGGTCGGCAATCCAGAAGGGCCGATCGCCGGAACGCCCGCAACGATGCGCCCGCGGGCCTGGGCCGCCGGATACAGGCGCGCGGCGCTGATATCAATCGACCCCGGGCCTGCCAGCGTGGATTCCTGCGAACTGCTGGCGACCGGGGCCAGCATGCGGATGTCGCCGCTGCTGCGCAGGTCGATGTGATCGAAGCCGGCCAGCCAGGTGACATCGCGCAGGTCGATCAGGTCGGCCGTGAGATCGAAACGATGTTGCCTGCCCGCGTCGAACGATGCCTCCAACGGGCGCAGCGTTCCTTCGCCGGCCGGCTGCCACCAACGCCCCTGCGCAAGGCGGACGTAGGGCGCACTCAACTGCAGGCGGCTGCCCTCGCTGTTGCCCGGCGCGAACCCCAGGGAGCGCTCATTCACGCCGTGGATCCGCAGGCTCTGGTCCATGCGCAGATTGACATCCCCCTGCGCGCGGACCTCGCCGAACAGCGAGAGATGATCGAAGCCACCCGCAGTGATCTGCTGGACCGACAGCGCCGCGTGACCGTACTCAAGACGCGCGGGCAGGACCTCCGTCTGCAGCGTGTTCTGGGTGAGCGAGATCAGCCGTGGCGCCAGCACCTCCGAGCCCTTTGCCGTGCTGCCATAGGTGCCGCCGCCAAAGGCCACGCCCAACGTGCCACCACGCGCCTGGTCACCGCCTGCCGCTGCATCCAGCGCACCGTGCAGATACAGCGCATTGGCCGCGCGCAGCACGATGCTGCCGCCGTCACTGTCCACCCGCGTACGCCCGCCGCCATCGATATCGAGCAGCGCCGATGCTCCCGAGGCATCCAGCCGCGCCCCGCGCTCGACCACCACGAAGGTGTCCGGTGGCAGGTGGCGCACGTTGTCCTGGTCTTCCCAATCCAGTGCGCCGCCGATCTCGAGCGTGCCACCCTTGCGCACCTGCCCGCGCAGCTGCCCGCGCGCATCGGCGGCGGAAACCGCGTCGCCGCTCACATCCAGCAGCGACCCGTCGGCGATCGTCCAGCGGCGTTCGCGGCGTGCATCGGCGCGCACCCCGGACGGATCGAAGGCCTCGTCCAAGCGGATGCGGCCACCGGCGGCCTTCAGGGTACCGGCCACGTTGATATCGCCGGAACTGAACAATTCGATCGACTGCCCCGGATCGACGTTGATCACGGCCTTGCTGCCGATGCGCAGGTCGCCGGCGGACAGCAGGTGCCCGGCGCGCAATGTCAGACGTGCGCCGGCGCGCTGGCTGATCCGACCGCTGACCGGATCGGCCATGTACAGCGAGGGCGACCATGCCTGCAGGCCCTGCTCGCGACTCGATGCGCCCTGCGCACCTTCGGCCAGGCGCAGGGCGGGTTGTTCCACATTCAACTGCACGCCGTCTTCAACGGTCAGCCCGTTGTGGCCACCGATGTCGTAGCGGGAAAAGCCGCTGCTGAACAGCGCTGCCTGCAACCGCAGCGCTTCCGGCGTCGATGCTTGACCACCAATGGCGACCTTGCCCCCGGTCGCAAGGTTGAAGGCGCCGCTGCCGCTGCCGAGCGCGCTGAAGCGGGCGCCATCGCTGATACGCAGCCGGCCGCTGCCATCGGTAGCAACATCGGTGCTGGCCGCCAGCAGGCTGACGCTGCCGCCCCTGCCCACCTGGCCCTTGCCGTTTGCATCGATGCTGCCGCCAGCATCCACCGAAATGCGTGCGCCCTCACCCACGGTGATGTCATGGCTGACATTGATGCGCAACTGTCCACCGTCGATCCACGCCTGCGTGGCGCCTGCATCCGCCACAGCAAGGGGATTGCTCCAACCACCCGCAAGCTCGAACGCCGCACCCGGCGCAACATCGACCGCGCCACGTCCAGCGGACAGCAATGCAGTGGGGCGGCCGAGAACGGAAAGCAGGTTGCCGGCCTCAACCTGTCCACCCGCAATCTGCACCGTACCGGCAAAGCTGACCCGGCTACCGGTGAGGACCAGCTGGCCACCCTCCTGCAAGCTGAGCGTGCCATCCAGTGCAACCTGTCCCGCCGTGGCGATGTCGATGCGGCCCCAGCGCTGTGCGCTCAGGACATCGCTGTCCAGCGACACCGTGTTGCGCTGTGACTCCTCCACCGGCGCCTGCAGCGACCATTTCCGCGCATCGGCCTGGTTCTCTCCGATCCGTACCTTGGCGTCGTACACCGCATTGCGGCCGGTACTGTCATAACGGCCCAGCCAGAGTTGAGCGTTGCGGGCGGCAGCCGTCTGCGCCTGCGCGTATCCCTCCTGCCCCTGGTCGGGGCGGCGCGTCTGCTGCAGCCCTTGGAAGGCAGCCGTGTCCACCTGTCCCTGCAGAACGGCGGTGGGCGCCGAGATCAGCAACCGGCCGGCGTCGCGTCCCACGGTATAACCATTGTCGTAGCGTTGCCCCGGCGCCACCAGCGGATTGCGGAACGTTTCGGTGACGCCCCAGCGCTCCTGCTTCACCTCGAAGCCCCGGTACAGGCCGTCGTACAGCATCTCGGCCGGGGCATCATCAAGACGGTACAACTGCCCATCGCGGCCACGCAGCCAGCTCTGCTGGACCACGCCGGACTGCACATCGAGGCTGCCGCCCGCCAGATTGATGCGCGAACCCGCGTGGCTGACAACTTCCTTGCCAGCCAGCTGGACGGTGCCGCCCTGCGCCGCCCATTCGCCTATCGAATGCCCCTGGTTGTCCAGGTAGCCACTCACTTCCAGCAAACCGCCACCGGCATACCAGCGCGTGCCTTCATAGCCACCCGTGCCTGCGGCCACCTCGGTCAACTGGCGACGGTCGATCCACACTTCGCTGCTGATCAGCTTGCCGCTGTCACGGTTGTCGGGCGAATCGCGCAGTTCGTTGCCCTGCACCTTCACCTTGACGTTGTTGCTCTCCATGGCCACCTGCACACCGACCGCACCAGACACGTCCACGCGGGCGCCATCGTCCAGATAGCTGCGGCGGCTGGCATCGGAAATCAGCTGACCACCGGTCGCCACCGCCAGCGAGCCGGTCTGGAAGTTCACGTCGCCGCCGGAAACAATCTCGATGCGCGATTGCTCGCGTCGATCCTGCAGGCGCGAAAGGTTGTCGAAGGTGCCGCTGTTGCTGGCCCCGCGCAGCTTGTCCTGCTCACCGGACTCCTTGATGAGCGCATCGCGCTGGCTGTCCAGCGCAGTGGTCTTGCCATCATCTTCGATCAGCACCGCCGTGGTCGAACCCGTGGCCAGGGTCACGCTGCCCTTGCTGTCGGAGGACGAACTCAGCAGATGCACGGTACCGCGCTGGTTCAACGTCGTGGTGGCCACCGCTACACCGGCCTGTTCGACCGTGCGGCCGGCAAGAGAGACGTCGCCCTCCCGCGCCTGGATCAGGCCGCTGTTGCGGACGCTGCCGGCCGTGCTGCCGGTGACGAAGCGCGGCGCGATCTCATTGCCCCGCGTGGTCGACGCCGTGTTCTGCACCGTGCCCACGCCGCGGCGGATCACAAAGCTGTCGCCGGCCGCCAGCTGGGTCTGGCCCTTGCGGGTTTCGATCTGGCCCGCATTCTCCACGCTGTGGCCAGCCAGCAGCACATAGCCACCGCCACGCGTTGCGCTGGTGGGCTCATGCGTAGTGATGCGCGCGCCGCGTTCAACCATGACCTTGCCCACCGCATCGGTGAGGGCCGACGTGTTCGCATCAACGCTGTACAGGCCGTTGTCACGGAACTGCGCGTCACTGATGCGAGCTGCAGCAGCAACCAGGTTGCGGACGTTGACCTGGCTGTTGTTGCCGAACACCACGCCGTTGCGGTTGGCGACGAACACCGTGCCGTTGGCCTTCAGCTGGCCAAGGATCTGGCTGGGCCGGGCGTTGGGGTCGCTGACCCGGTTCAACACCGCCCAGTCGGGATTCTGCAGGAAATTGAGGGTGGTGTTGCCACCGACGTTGAAGGTCTCCCAGTTCAGGATCGCCTGGTCAGCGGTCTGCTCGATGCTGACCTGCACCCGGCCGTCGGCGCCCTGCGACTGCGTCGCTTCGCGGGCATTGATCCAGCCGCGGGTCAGCGGATTCTCGTCCACCTTCAGGCCATCCTTGCCCAGCCCGTCGGCCACCACGAAGCCCGCCTCGCGCCGCGCCTGCCTGGCCTGCTCCTGCATGCGCTGCTACAATGCGATGGCCTGCGCAGCCGTGCCGAGGTTGTCGATCGACTGCTGCAGCTTCTGTCGTGCCGCATCCTGCTGCTGTGCAGGCAGCTGGAACTGGATCGGCACGCCATTGGGCATGCGCCCGCTCTGCGCTGCCGCACCCTGGGCGGCGCCGCGGTCGGCGAACCAGCCGGGGCTGAACGCCTGCTGCGCCTGGCTGGCCGGAGCGACCACGGTGCCCAGCGCCACGGCCACGGCCCAGGCCATCGGATGGCTGCGCCAGAGGGAGGCGGAGAAACGGGCAGCGGGCGAATGCGGGTGCGACATCGGGGACCTCGTCAACCTGATGGGCCGCGTCGGCCGCGGCGAGTACGAAGGGGGCCTGCGCTACGCACGCCCTGCACCTGATAGACGGTGGCGGCGGCGTGAAGACGACAGTTCAGCGCAGGGGCTGTGCCCCCGGAAACAGAAAGCGCCGGCATTTCGGCCGGCGCTTCGATCAGCAGGTGTTGCGTTGCAGACCGTTACAGCGGACGGCCGATGTTGGCGCAGGTGCTCGGGTTGTTCACGGCGCCGGCATTGCTGGCGGTCGCGAAGCGGGTACGGACCGCATCACGCCAGGCCTTGGTCAGCGGGATGAACTTGTGCGCACGGATGGCCGCATCGTTCGGGCCCTGCTCGACACCGTTCACCACGGTGCTGCCGTAGTGGCGGGTCAGGAAGCCACGGACGTTGGCGCCGACGGTGGCGTTCTTGTAGCACTGGCCGAACACGAAGTTGGTGTAGCCAGCGATCGGATAGCCCGCGGTCGGATTGCCGAACACCGGCACCCAGTTGGCGGGATTTTCAGCAGCGGCGCCGGTCGGCGGAGCAGCGGTTTCCAGGGTCGCCTGCACGCTCACTTCATCCGGCGAGAAGCCCTTGACCTTGGCCACCTTGGTGGCGTCAACCAGGCTCGGGATCACGTCCGGGCCAACGTAGCCGACGCGGCCGTCAACGGCGTACACGGCGTTGTACAGCGAGGTGCCACCGGTGGCCGGCGCGGCGATGAAGTTCGACGGCACGGTGGTGAACAGATTGGCGAAGGTCGACTGCACCGAGAACGCCGGCACGCCGTTGGTCAGCTTCAGGGTGGTGCCGGAGACGTCGACCGGCTGGCAGGCGCTCGTCAGGAAGCGGGCCAGCAGTTCGGTGGTGCCGCTGCTTTCGCCACGATAGACGACCTGAATGTTGCCGCTGCGGTTGCTGTCGATGCTCGACCAGCTGGTGATCTTGCCCGAGAAGACGCCGCAGATCTGTGCGACCGACAGGTCAACCGCCGAGCCGGCCTTGTTGAACGGGATGGTGACCGAGGTGGCAACCGACGGGATCTGCACCAGCGCGCCGTAGCGGTTGGCATCGGTGGAGACGTTGTAGGTGCTGTTGTAGATGCTCAGCTCGGTGCCGCTCAGCACCGAGTCGCTGCCTGCGAAATGCACGGTGCCGGTGGTCGAGAACAGCGCCGAGTTGTTTTCCAGGAAGGCCTTCTTGCCGGTGCCCGAACCGGTCACGGCGTAGCTGAAGTTGGCCGGCAGGATGCTGTCGGCCTGGCCCTTGTACAGGTCGGCCGGCAGCGAAGCGCCGCCGCCGGTGACAGCGGTCTGGGCCGAAGCGGCACCGGCAGTGGCGAGCAGCGCGGTAGCAACCAGCGCGGCCAGGGTCTTGTACTTGTTCATGATCTTCTCCTGAAGGGTTTACTGCGAAGGTGAAACACCAAGGGAGGAACGGTCACTACACGCCTGCTGCCGCCGAGGGCCTCCCAGCCCACTCTGCGGCGACGTAGCCATGCTGGTCGTCGCCGATGACAGGCCGCTTAAGAAACCTGTGGAAGATCGAGAAAAGGTGTGGAGGATTGTGTGGAGAAACCGGGCATCAGTAGATCCACGCCATGCGTGGATGCACGTCATTGCACCAGCTGGTTCATTTCCATGATCGGCATCAGCACGGCCAGCACGATGGTCAGCACCACTCCCCCCATCACCAGGATCATCGTGGGCTCCAGCAATGCCGTGAGTGCCATCGCGCGGCGCTCGATCTCGCGCGAGATGGTCTGTGCAGCGCGATCGAGCAACGGTGCCAATGAACCGGTCTTCTCGCCACTGGCCACCAGATGCACCAGGATCGGCGGATACACTTTCTGCACCTTCAGCGCAGCGCCCAGCGACGTACCTTCGCGCACGCGCGCGGCCACATCCTCGGCACAGCGTGCCAGCAACACGTTGCCCAGTGTCTGTCGCGCGGCGTCCAGTGCACGCAGCAGGGGCACACCGGCATCCAGCAGGATCGCCAGTGTCGAGGCGAAGCGAGCGCTGTTCACGCCCAGCACGAAACGGCCCACCATCGGTACGCGCAGCAGCAGGCTGTCCCAGCGCAGGCGCAGATCCGGCCGCCGCAGTGCCAGCCGCCAGCCCACCACCAGCGCGCCGATGCCCATCCCCGTCCATACGCCCCACGCGCGCACGAACGCACTGGCCGCCAGCATCACCTGGGTCAGCATCGGCAGCGTCTGCCGCGCCTGCACGAACGCGGTCACTACCTGCGGCACCACGTAGCTGAGCAGGAAAATCACGATCGCCACCGACACCAGGCTGATCGCTGCCGGGTAGATGAATGCCGTCAGCACCTTCGCCTGCAATGCGTTGCGCTCTTCGATGTAGTCGGCCAGGCGCTCCATCACCCGCGCCAGATCGCCGGAATCCTCGCCGGCACCGACCAACGCACGATAGATCGCGGGAAAGTCGCGCGGCCGCGCCGCCAGCGCCACGGTCAACCGTTGGCCGCCGCGCACATCGGCACGTACCGCAGTGAGTGCCTGCGCGACATGTGGCCGTTCGGCCTGTTCGATCACCGCACTCAATGCGCTTTCCAGCGGCAGGCTGGCTGCCAGCAGGCTGGCCAGTTGCCGCGTGGCCCAGGCCAGTTCGCTGGCCGACAGCCTGCGCGCGCCCCAGCCACTGCCGGCGCTGCGTGCGGCTGACACCTGTACCGGCGTCAATCCGCGTCCACGCAGCTGCTGGCGCACGCCGCGCGCGGTGTCGGCGTCCAGCTGCCCCTTTTCGATGCGCCCCTGTGCATTGGCCGCCTGGTAGTCGAACAGTGCCATGCGCGCCTCAGTCGTCGCCGGTCACGCGCAGGATCTCCTCCAGCGTGGTCACCCCGCTTTCGACCCAGCGCTGCCCGTCCTGGCGCAGGGTGCGCATGCCGGCACGCCGCGCGGCCTCGCGCAGCGCGGGTTCGCCCTGCCCTTCATGGATCAATGCCCGCACGCGCTCATCCACCACGAACAGCTCATGGATGCCGGTGCGCCCGCGGTAGCCGCTGTTCGCGCAGGCGGAGCAGCCTACCGCCCGCCACACCGTGCGGCCATCGGCATCGACCTCGGCACGCCGGCACTGCAGGCACAGCCTGCGTACCAACCGCTGCGCCAGCACGCCGCGGAGCGACGAGGCCAGCAGGAACGGCTCCACGCCCATATCCGCCAGGCGGGTCACCGCCGAGATCGCATCGTTGGTATGCAGCGACGCCAGCACGCCATGACCGGTCAATGACGACTGCACCGCGATCTGCGCCGTTTCCAGGTCACGGATCTCACCGATCATGATGGTGTCCGGATCCTGGCGCAGGATCGCGCGCAATGCGGTGCCGAAGCTCATTCCGATGCGCGCGTTGACCTGGATCTGGCCGATGCCGGCGAAGTCATACTCCACCGGATCCTCCACGGTGAGGATGTTGCTGGTGCTGCTGTCGAGCTGCCCCAGTGCCGCATACAGCGAGGTGGTCTTGCCACTGCCGGTCGGCCCGGTCACCAGCACGATGCCATGCGGCTGGCGGATCAACCCGGTGAAGGTGGCCAGGGTGTCGTCGGCCATGCCAAGGCGTTGCAGCTGCAGGCGCCCGGCATCCTTCTCCAGCAGGCGCAGCACCGCGCGCTCGCCATGTCCGGTCGGCACCGTGGACACCCGGATGTCCAGCGGCCGGCCGCCCACGCGGATGGCGATGCGCCCATCCTGCGGCAGGCGCTTCTCGGCGATATCCAGATGGGCCATGATCTTGATGCGCGAGACCAGCGCCGCATGCAGCGCGCGCCGTGGCTGCACCATGTCACGCAGGGTGCCATCGACGCGGTAGCGCACCACCGAATGCGTTTCGAAGGGTTCGATGTGCAGGTCGCTGGCGCCATCACGCGCGGCCTGCGCCAACAGCGCGTTGATCATGCGGATCACCGGCGCGTCATCCTGCGCGTCCAGCAGATCGGTCACCTCGGGCATGTCCTGCATCAGCCGGTCGAGATCGACTTCACTTTCGGCCGCGCCGACCACCGCAGCGGCATCGCCACCATCACGATACTGTTCGCCCAACCGCTGCTGCCAGGCCGCCGCATCCAGCACCTGGAACGGTACTGGCCCGTGCCGGCGGCGCAGCTCGGCCACTGCCCAGGCGGCGGTCTCGGCGGTCCCCAGCAGTACCGGCGAGCCGCCTGCTTCGGCCAGCATCACCCTGTGGCTGCGCACCCAGGCATACGGCAGCAGTGGCAACGGCGCGGGCATGCTCATGGCGCGATGACCAGTTCCGGGGTGTAACCCAGCCCGCGCAGCTGCTGCAGCGCCGGGTCGAGCGTGGCCGGGTCGCGCGCCACCCGCACCCGCAGACGCTGTCCCGTTTCACCCGGCGTGGTCTCGGCATAGGCCTGCAGGCCAAGCGCACGCACCTGTGCCACGGCCTGGGTGGCACGCGCCGCGTCCACGCCCTGCGCGAACTGCACCACTTGAACATTGCCCTCGTTGGCCGGATACAACGCCGCAAGGCTGCCGTTCTGCAACGGCTGGCCCTGGCCGTCCCGCGCATTGCCCTGGCCAAGCACCGACAGGTCCTGCGGCGGCAGCTGCGGTGCCGACAGTGCCGGCAGCGCCCAGCTCTGCACGGGCTGGGCAGCGGCCTGTGCATTGCGCATGTAGTCGTAGCGGTCGCGGGTCAGGCGCTGCCCGGCGGCCGGGTCGCGCACCACGTGCGGGCGCAGGAATACCATCAGGTTGGTCTTGGCCCGCTTGCGCGTGTCGCTGCGGAACAGCGCGCCCAGCACCGGAATCTTCCCCAACCCCGGCACGGCATCGCGGCCGTGGCTGACACTGTCTTCCAGCAAGCCGCCCAGCACCATGATCTGGCCGTCATCGAGCAGAACGCTGGTATCCAGCGCCCGCTTGTTGGTGATGATGCCGGCGCTGCCCGAGCTCTGCGCATCGATGCTGGTGACTTCCTGGTAGATGTCCAGCTTCACCGTGCCGCCCTCGGAAATCTGCGGGCGCACCCGCAGCTTCAGGCCCACGTCCTCGCGTTCGATGGTCTGGAACGGGTTGTTGCTGCCACCACCGCCATCGGTCACATAGCGGCCACTGACGAAGGGCACGGTCTGCCCGACCATGATGCTGGCCGCCTCGTTGTCCAGCGTCATCAGGTTCGGCGTGGAGAGGATGTTGGCGCCGCCTTTGCTCTGCAGGGC
>Ga0157371_10001733_pt1 | contig 22126 bp, 33 predicted proteins | sample C45metaG_FD_113462 | JGI IMG/M metagenome (GOLD analysis project Ga0157371, IMG submission 113462) | Corn rhizosphere microbial communities from Kellogg Biological Station, Michigan, USA - C4-5 metaG | ecosystem: Host-associated > Plants > Roots > Rhizosphere > Soil | place: USA: Michigan...
CCACCCCATTTGGCCCCTAGAACACGCGGAAGTTCTAGGGGCCTGTTCCCTTAAATCGTTAGACTGTTCCCAAAATAACTGTTAAAATTAGAGTGATGCAACAAAACACTCTGAACGGGGACAACTTGAGCCGGTCTATCTGGAAGTACGACGTGCCCATAGACGACGGCTGGCATGAGGTGCTGATCCCCTCGCCGGGGAAGGTGCTGCATGTTGATAGCCAAGGTGCGCACGGAACGGTTCACGTCTGGGCTGAGGTCGCCCCGGACAGTGGCGAGCTAGTTCCTCAGAGGTTTCGCGCATTCGGCACTGGTCATTCCATCCCGGCGCGATCTGAGTATGTCGGCACCGCACTGGCGGGGCCTTTCGTGTGGCACGTCTACTCCGAATACCCCGGCGCTTTTGGTAAGTACGGAGACTCGGAATGAGAATCACTGACTTTCTGGAAGCCAGGATTGCTGAGGATGAGGAGCGCGCCGAGTACGTCCTTAAATGGGGCGACTGGGGCGGGCTATTCAAACCACCCCGCGTCCTTGCTGAGTGCGCGGCGAAACGGGCGGTCCTGACTTTGCACCGCGATAATGGTGCGTCACAGGGTGACACGGATACGGGGTATGGTGTGCTGGACCATGCCTGCGCGACCTGCGGATCCTTCGGGGAGTATGGCGAAGAGTTCCCATGCGGGACGGTGACAGCCCTAGCCTCCGTGTACGCTGACCACCCGGACTACCAGCAGAAGTGGGCTTCCTAGTGGCTAGTATTGTTGAGCGTCCGCGTAAGAACGGGACCGTCAGTTATCAGGTCAAGTGGCGTGAACCTGACGGGTCGTGGGGGTCCGAAACGTGGGGTACCCAATCCGAAGCGGAAATGTGGGTTCGTTTGCTCGACTCGTGCGACGGGTCCAGTGCCGAAGCCCGCAAACGTTTCGATGAAGCCCGTAAAGGTGGCGTCACGTTGGGTGAAGTGTTCGACCAGCACCTAGCACAACTCACCAACGTCGGCCCGTACCAGCTCAAAAGGTACAGGTCCGCCATGGATGAGCACTTCGCAACCATGACAGGCCGCACAATTGCCGGCATCACCCGCACAGACATCACCTCCTGGGTCAACCAGATGCGGAAGAAACCCGGACGGTACGGGCAACCCATGGCGGCGAAAACAATAGCCAACCACCACGGGTTACTGTCCGCGTGCATGACCACCGCTGTCATTCTCGGATACCGCCCAGACAATCCCTGCAAAGGTGTGAAGCTGCCCAAGTCAGCGCACACTGAGGAAATCATCCGGTTCATCACTCCTGCCGAGTGGGCAAGGATTATGGAGCACATGGACCCGCACTTCCGCCCGTTCTTCCAATTCCTTGTAGGGACAGGGCTGAGGTTCGGGTAAGCAACAGCACTCAGCGCACGGGACTTCGTTCTTGACGGGCCAACACCATCCGTGACCGTCAGTAAGGCGTGGAAAGAAGACGACTCCCGCGGGTTTTATATCGGCCCGCCTAAGACTAAGAAGTCGCGCCGCACTGTTTCCCTCGCGCCATCCACCGTTGAGGCTGTACGGCCCCTTGTGGAGGCTGCCGGGACCGGGTACGTGTTCAAGCTCAAGCGCGGCGGGGTCATGCGCTCAGGGTCCACCTATAACCGCGGGTGGGAGCCGGCGCTACTCAAAGCCGGGTATATGAAGACCACCAAAGACGAACCGGGGAACATGCCACGCATCCATGACTGTCGCCACACGCACGCCTCGTGGATGATCCAGGCGGGCATGGAAATCTTCCCGTTGTCACGCAGGTTAGGCCATGAGTCGATAACAACTTCGCTCGACCGCTACTCGCACCTCATGCCGGACGCCTCATTCGCAGCCGCACAAATCGCACAAAAAGCCCTCGAAGGATAGTTGCCCAAAGTTGGTGACTCTCTACACCAAGAGTAGTAGAATTGGCTCATGTCTTTAGCCCGACTAGGAGCTTCATGAGCGAGCCAGGAGAACCAGAATGAGTGGATTGGTAGGCTTCCTCGAAGCTAGAATCGCTGAGGATGAATCGTACATCCTCAATGGGGAGCTAGGAAGTTTTGACATGGAACGGCTACTAGCTGATTGCCGTTCTAGGCGTGACATCATCGAGCTTGCCGATGAGGTCCAGTTTCTGGACGGTAGCCTTACACAGCAGATGGGCGGCGAGGATGAAGGCACGGCGGATAAGATCCTTCACGCGCTGGCAAGAAAGTACGCCGACCACCCTGACTATGATCCCAAGATGACGTCATGAGGCGCTGGGGCGTGGTGCTGGTGGCTGTTCTTGCGCTTAGCCTCGCTGGCTGTAGGGAGCCTCAGACGTTGGAGGATGTGCAGCGGGAAGCGGAGTTCGTTAAGACGTGCCGTGATGGTGGCGGCAAAACCACTTATGACGGCACGGGCAACCTTAGATGCGAGTTTTGGGGAGACGGAAAGTGAGTGGCCCGACGTGGCTCGCAAAGCTCAAGCGTTACGGTGGCGGCGAGTCTGTGATGTCGCGGCACTCAACGCACCTCGCAGCGCAGGAGGTTGTCCACGACTGGAACACCCGCTACCAAAGCGACATGGCCTACGTTGAACTCTGGGAAGAAGGATGAGGCAAGAGAAGTGAGGGCGAAGTCGTACATTGCCGAGCCGAACCACTACTGGATCCCGATAGACAACGGTGAGTGGTTCTGTAGTTGCCGATGGCGCCCAAACTACTGGGGCGACATGCTCATAGATGAACAGGTTGCAGAGCATGTTCGATCGGTCGAGTCGGGCGAGAACACTTTTGTCGCCTTTCCATGCAAAGAGTGCAAGGGAAAGGGACTACTAGGGCCCGCCAAGGGGCGTCAATCGTATTGCTTTTCTTGTCAAGGTACTGGGGTTGAGAGGTAGCCCAAAACGACGAAAAGCCCCCACCTCGTAAGGTGGGGGCTTCGTTGTGTCAGGACCATACCGTTAGCGGTATGGTTCAGGCAGGTTCCTTGGGTGTGACTTTGATCCTCAGCAGGTAGGACCCGAGCGAGGTGAGCAGGGACTTGCCGATGAGGATCCCGAACGTCACCCAGAACGCTTCCGTGGTGATGTCATGCTCAGTCAGCAACGAGGTCAGCCCGGTGCCGATGAGGACCAGGGCGTCAAGGATGATGCCAGTGTACAGGGTCCGCCACGCACGATTGAGCGCGTCAGTACGGACACTAACCGGGGCCAAGTGGTCCGCCATTACGCACCCGCCTTGGGAGTGATCTTCGCGATGTCGGACTTGACCTGCGTGAAGTTGTCGTGGATCAGGTCCTTGAGGGGCTTACCCTCAGGCATGGAAGTTCCACCGTTGAAAATGGCGTCATAGACGGCCTTGAGCATGCGTCGGTCTTCGGGAGTCATATCGTCCTCAATTTCGGTTGTTTCGGTGATGTTGCCGGCAGGTCCAACGGATGCCGAGCCAAGGTAGGGGAGTGGGTTGACTCGCCCGTAGAAGCGGGCGTTGAGGTTGTAGCCGTCAGGCAGGACCTCGAAGTGGAGGTGATCGCCGGTGGATCCGCCTGTGTTGCCGGACAGGATGAACACTTGCCCTTCACGGACACGTGAGCCTTTGGCGACTTTCGCGGATCCGTCCTTGCAGTGCCCGTAAATTCCGATGAAGCTGCCATGGTCGATGACGGCGCAGTACCCGGCGAAGTCAGGCGCAACCCACCAGGGGTTAGATGCGTAGGTGCCCCCCATCCACCCGATGTGCAGCACGGTCCCATCAGACACGGCACGAACCTCGGTCCCTGCCTTGCAGCTAAAGTCGATGCCCGTGTGCCCGTCCGGCTGGTAGTTCCCGAACTGTTGGATGATCCAGTAGTCAGGGTTGCCGGGGCGAATGTTAGCGGTGGGGTTCTCCCCGAAGTTTTGCGAGATGCTGGCCTTGACCGGATAAGTCATGGGGGGGTGTCCTATTCGTACAGGCCCTCGGGCCATTCGGGGGGCGGGGGCGGGTTGCCGGCGTTGATGTGGTCGCGCAACCGGTTGATGTAGTTGTCTCGGATCATTTCGCGGCGGCGGGCTTTGTTCTGCTCAGTTTTGAGGGCCGAGATGTCGCCGCGCATCGCGGTCATTTCCTCTTGGAGCTGGTCGATCAAAGCGTTCTCAGGTCGGCCCTTGTGCTGAATCTTCGCGGTAAACCACAAGCCAACGAGGCTGATCAACGCGACAATCCAGGGGGACGCTACAGCCCAGTTAATTTCACCCATCCGTGCCGCCCAGAGGTCGCTGTCTGAGCATGTCTTGAAGGGCTGTCACTTTGATGAGGAACCCGAACACGAGGCCTGCGGGGGTGAGCCAACCAATCGCCGCGGAAATCAAGGTGAATTGGGTGAATCCGGTGAATCCCCACATGACTGCGTAACCAAGACCCCAGCCGGCAGCCAAACCAACCACGGCGCTGAGACCGTAGCGTGTGTGGCGGTTGATCATGTCAGCCACGCAGAGCACCGCTGTCATGGCCCACACCGCAGCCCAAGCACCCAACAGGCGCCCGTCAGTGGTGATGATGTTCTGAGCCTCAGACAACGACTCAGGCGAAACTGTGCCGTAGTACAAGGCGCGGGTCAGGGCGTACACCGCGCCCGAGGTGAGAGTGATATTCCTGCCGATCACGACACGTCTATACGAACTGGCTTTCACGGGTGGCCCCCCAATGGGCGTAGAGTTTGTGTCACCCATCCGGGCGAGCCTCCTTAACAGGCTGGTCATGTGTGGGGAAGTGTGGCCCCTGAGTAGAAGCAGGGGCCACACGCCTAGACTGCGTACAGGTGCGCGTTAGTTGTGTTCGCGTTGATGCTCACGACCAAGCCGGAATTGCTGGCGAACGTCACATCCGTGGGGATAGTTACCGGGTGCCGCAGGTTCAACGTCCCGCCTGCGGGGATGGTGTGCGTCCGGGTGGACGTCCCAACCGTAGAGGTCACCGTTGCGCCCGCCGTGCCTGTTACAGTCGCGGTGAGTTCCCTTGTTGATCCGGGGATGTTCTGCCGGTACTGCGGGAAAGTGATCGTCTCTGAGAACGGGTTGCCTGTGCGGGTGGCGAGGATGTCATCCCGTGTGTTACTCCCAAGGTCGGCCACGCCCAGCCCAGACTTCGTAAGGACAACAATGTTTCCGGCATCCCTCTGCGCCACAATGTAGTCCAGAGTTGCGGTGAAGTCCGCGAGGGACTGCTTACCCGAAGCGCCGATGTTGTTTGCGTGCCACATCATCACGACGCCGGTCTTCCAGTCGCGGGCACGGTCCACGAGCACGGTAGCTTGCGAAAGGCTGGTGTAGGCGTCCACGCTGTAGTGGGTTTGCCCGTCGCGCAGCAGCCCGTCCAACGGGCGGTAGTAGCTGTTCTGGAAGTACCCAGACACAAGCGCGTAGTTGGCTTCCAGCGTCCGCCCCGCATAGGTTGTGGGCCACGCTTCAAGATCCTTCATCAACCACCCGTAGATGGTCTCCGAGCCGCCAGGAGGGGCGAAGCAGTCAATAGGCAGCTTCGGCATCGCAGTTCGCAGAGCACTGAGAGAACCAACAATCTCTGCGTAAATGTTCGTGTCGCCAGCAGCGTCAAGGTGTGTGGCTCCGTGGTTCCACACCTCACCGCCCGAGTCCAAGCAGTACGTCTGCATCGTCGGGAACTCTGAAGGGTCGATTGCCGTTCCGCTGATCGACTGTGACGTGCTCACCCTCGTGAACGGAAGGCGCCGCTCCACCAGCAAAGGCAAGATCGTTGTCCGAAACTCGACAGGGGCGTCATCAAACCGAAGCGCGATAACACCCTTGCCATTGGTGCCGATCCTGCCGCCCTTACGGGAAGTCAAGCCCTGTTGCAGGAGTTCGCGACGCACGGGGCCGGCAGAGTCAGATGCTGCCCCCGACCCTGCCAATGGGCTCCACGCCACATCAACACCGAGCACGGAACGCGAGCGTTTGAACGCTTGCATCGGCTGGCCGACGCCCTCTTCACTTGAATAGAAGAGCTGAATCTTGGCCGTCGCACCAATGGAGTAGGTGATAAAGACGCCAGGTCGCTCACTTGGCAAGCCCAAGGCCCGTGCCGTGATAACGTTGGGCACCTGGTACGAGCCGGGCTTAAGTGCCCACAGATCCGTGGTCGAAGAGATGACAACTCCCGGCTTCCAGAAGGAATCCGTGGAAATTTCGGCCCAAGACGGGGACCACGTATTGCTGATGCGGTGCCGGACAAACAGGCGCGATTCGACCGCCGTGTCCTCGATGGAATGCGCGAAGTAAGTCCTCGCGCCGGCCGTTCCGACAGGGACGACCAGTAGCGAGTAGGGGCGTGCGCTAGGCAGACCCAACGCCGTGGCAATCGTGCCGTTTGTGATCGTATGCGCCCCGGCTGACAGAGTTGTGAGGTCGGAGGTTGATGTCAGCGGAATCGGGTTGAACCCAGCCCCGGGAATGCCTTGGGGCCCGCGGAGGTTAGCGACGTAGACCCATGCCCAGTTTGCGGCCATCAGACATCACTCCTAAGGAAGAGGTGGAGCTTCCCCGTGTTGAGTGGGTTAGCGGGGTCGGTTGGGTCGTCTTGCAGCCATGCAGAGTTCTTTCGCGGATTGACTGGCGGCTCAAGCGACACGTAAAACATGAGCGGGTTCTTCGGCGGTCTGCCGAAAAGATCTGAAAATGAGCCCCCACCCGTTGGCACCTGCAGGGACCAGTCAGGGAAGTCGGCTCGGACGTAGTTCCCCGCCGAATCCAGCCACTGAATCGAGACCGTGTACCAGGCGTCATCTAGCATGTCGACGGTGGACTGCAGGTTCGCCGTGAAGGTCCCGTCAGTTGCCGGTTGGACGGTGAGAGGCTCGGTCGGGAGCATCACTCCCGCCCTGGCGTTCGGAGCGTTTAGGGTGAAGTGAATCTCAGGGATCTTCCCCACAAGGTGCCCACCCCCAACATCCGTCAAGTTGCCGGTAACGTTTGGCATGTCGCCTCCTGGGCATGAAAAAACGCCCCATAGAGGCGTTAGGAAGTATTAAGTTGGGGGAGTGTTGGTTACTCGGCGGGAGCGTTCAGTTCCGCAATGATGCGGTCCTTCACCTTGTTCTGCGCGTTCGCTGTAGCAAGAGCCAACTGGCAGTCCGCTAAAGCCTGCCGGAACTCGCCAAGCATCGAGTCATGCATGAGCTGAAAATCTTTGAGGTCCATGACCATCCAAGTCTGTTAATTTGCGGGGCCGTCCAGTAAGATCAACCCATGAGGAAAATTGGGGGACTCGCACTAGTCGCTGTATTTGCGCTAGTCGGATGCGCGGCACTAGCACCAGACGCCAGCACCACACCCGCACCAGACATGACACGGCACGCTGCTGACCAGAAATGGTTGAACAAAGCCGGCGAAACGTTCGACGTCTCAACCGTCAAGTTCCAGGACTCAGCCGTCGCCAAGTTCACCGACGCCGCGCACGCAGTGAAGGGCTACGAGAACGCCAAGCCCGAATCCATGGCAGTCATCGGCAGGGACATCTGCGAACACTACGCGGCAGGCTTCACGACCGAAGACCTTCGCGACGCAGGCGGTGAATCACTCGCCAAACTGGGCGAAGAAGCAATATCAACCGTCTGTGGCTAAGCCGTAGACTTGTAAACCCTGCCGCTATCGCTGACGTAGAGGTTCGCCGGTTCCGTTGTTGTTGGCAACCCGCTGAGGAACGTGCCTGTCGTGTTCACAATGATGGTGTTCCCGCCAACGCCCATATCAGCCTGACCGTTGCTGACAGTCACAGCTCCACTGCCTCGAATGAGCTGGGCGCCATTCGGTGTTGCTGCCAGATAAGACCCGTTAGAGAATCGCACACTGCCTGACAAGTAACCAGGGTCAACAGTCACCGCGCCAGCAATGATCTTGCCTGTAGTCACGTTCAGGTCATTTTTGAGCGTCGTCACACCCTCAACGGAGAGTGTGCCCGTAGTTTTCATCGGGCCGTTAACGTCAAAGTTTCCGGTCACTGTTGTGTTGCCAGCGATGGTTGTTACGCCATTCAAATCCGTGGGGCCTGTCACCGTGAAGTCGCCAGTGACGGAAGTGTTCCCGCTAATCGTCGTGGTTCCATCGAGGTCAGTATCGCCAGTCACAATCAGCGGACCCCAAATGTCCGTCTGACCACTAAGACGCACAGTTCCCGTCGCCGTGAACGTGCCCTCCATGTTGATGCTGCCCGTAGCGTCCAGGATGCCCGAGATGGTAGCCGAGCCGCTGACAACAAGCCCGCCGTTCTCAATGGTGATCCCGCCGCCACCATGAACCCGGATCCCACCGCGACCCACAGCAGAACTATTCATGTTCGACGCGTGCTCAAGAGCGCGGAGCCTACGGAAAATATCACCGAGGTTACCTTGGGCCGTGTTATCAATCTGACCCACGTCAGCCGCCTATCTGCTGCATCTGCAACGTGATCCAGTCACGATCAAAATCGAATTGAATAAGGCGCCAGTTATTCCAGCCGGCTCCCAAAAACAGAAGCCCGCTAGTCTTCACCCGGCACGTACCACCAAGGATCAAATCGCCAAGCTTCACAGTCCCACCAACGGGTATCCGGAAACTGAACTGCTTAGTCACCTCGTTAGCGGCATTCAAGTCCGCGTTCGTCCGGCCCTGCAACTGCGCACCATCATGCATATCCTGGTAACTGTTCACCCGCTCCAAAGCCGGGAACGATGACCCAGCAAAAGACTCAGCCGACCGGGCAATAAGGTCCTCGCCCTGCCCCTCACCAGTACCAATCACCCGATTAGCGACCTTCTCAGCATTCGACCTCAGCCGCGGCTGAAACACCTCAGACTTCTCAGCCGTAGCATCCCACTCCCAAAAACCCTGCGTAAGATCACCAGCACGCATCACCCACCGGAACGTCTCAGTCGCGTTATCCCACTGAGTATCAAAATCAACGTAAGGGCCACCGTCAGCCTTGATAACCTCCTGCAAGGCGTCCTCAACCGTGATGAACTTATAACCCTCATACGTGCGCGAATGGGCGCCAGCAACGTCAGCGTTCATAATCAACGGCAGATCATAACGGGCAGCAGGATCACCACTCATCCCATTAGCGACAAGCCGGAACGCAATAGTCGCCAACGTCTTAGACGTAAGAGTCAACGGCGTCCCAGCCGGAGCCCCAGCACCGCGCACATTCAACACATACCGACGTGCCATGATCCACCACGCCGCATCAAAATGGCTGACCGTCACAGTCCCAGAATCAAGATCCTCATCAACGTCATAGATGATCCCCGCGTAAACCGCGTTCCCATCTTCCTCAGCAACAAGCATCCGCTCCAAATGAGCAATGGATGTAGCGGTAACCACCTCAGCCACCCAAGGATCCCTGAGCTTGAACGTAGCCGAACCGCCCTGACCGCCATTCAAAGCCCTACCACCGCTGAACTCAAGCGCCGGCAACTCAATCTTGTCAGCCCAACTTGAAGTGCTCACGGAAAAAAACCGCAGCATCGGGCCTCCTAAATGTAAGTGTCAAGCAGCGTGAGAGTCGCCGTAGCAGTACCAGTAGTGACAGGTGCAATAGCAAGGGCAGTCGGTACGCCGGGGGTGACCAGCGGCGTAAACCCCCAGCCCAGCCCGCCATGAATAACAGACCCACCAATGCGCAACCTGCCGTCGCCGTAATCAATGCTGTGAGGCTGACCGGCCACAAGCGGCTTGGAAACCGTGAACACTTGGCCCTTGATGGTGAGTGTGTAACCGCCCGGCATGCTGCCCGCCACCACGAAACGAGGTGTCGCGTTGTAGTTGCCTCGGTGGAAGATGTTGCTAGCCGGCGCCCCAACAGACGCGGCCCAAGAACGCGTCTCCCCAAACTTCCGGGGATCCACAAACTTGAGCCGCACCTGCCACTGAGCCAACCTGTCAGTCACCGGCATAAACCGGACACTGCTATTCCTGCGCGCATCAGCCCACAGACTCGGGCCATGACCCTGCACCTTGAACCTGCCAAACATCGAAGACGACAAGTACGCCGCAGCCTCATGCATCTGATCGTGCGAATCCGTATGCAACATCCCCGACAACGTGAGCAACCTGGCCTGGTTATAGACCGGCAAATCCAAATCACCATCAGCATCAGGACGAGAAACAACCTCACCCTTAATCTCCGGCGACCCCCACCAATCCTCCATACCATCGTTCACAGACCAGCGCCCGAACCTGTCAACCCCAGACAACGTGCGTGCACCCCAAGTGATATGCTCAACCGCCAAGACGCACCCCCTGCTTCTGTAGTTCGAACTTGACCATGCCCAACACTTCGTCAGCCACCTCATGTGGCGCCGTAGAGCCATGCACATTCAACTCCAACGACACCGAAGCCCCAGCCGAAACAGGAGCCGGCGCATACCCGGCCTGAGCAGCCGAATACTCCTTCAACTTCGGGAACGTCCCCGCGTTGATAGCCGCCAACTCCGTGTTGTACTTGTCAGACGAGCGACCATTAACAACCCACTCCTGACCCTGCAACGCAATCGGACGACCACCATTCACGTAACCAATGAGGTTGTCCTTCGTCATGTCAGCAGGCCGCGCATAAGGCAACCTGCCACCAGACCAGAACCCCAAAATGTCCGAAACCCGACCGCCCTTAGCGCCACCCAAAATTTGCTGCGGACCACCATTAGGAACCGCGCCAGGGTTATAGTTCGACTCGTAGTTCCGCTGGATCCGCTCAATCGTGTTGATCGTCACCGTGGACTGCTTGCCATCCAAGCTGTCAGCCTTGGACTTGATCGCATCCAACTTCGCCGTAGCGTTGTCGTTCACCCACGTAGCAATCGGGACTTCCTTAGGAATGCCCAACGCCTTACGCGCCATCGCATCAGCAGCGTCACCAGTGATCCCAAACTGACCAGCAGCAGCAACAAGATCGTCATACGAAGCCTGCAACGAAGCTTGCAACACACCCTGAGCAGCAGCCGAACCCTGACTAGCTAACGTCTCCGCAGCCTGCGCCTCAGCCGTCGCCATAGCCGCCTGAGCAAGACCATTGAAAGCAGACTGATTAGCGCGACCCTGCTCCGTGTTCAAATCAAGAGTCTTGCCGTTCTTCGTGATCGACTCAGTAACGGCATCAATCGTAGCCTCATACGCGATAGCCGAGTCAGATGCGGACAACGACAACAGCCCAGCGTTGAACAACGACTGCGTGAACTTGTCAATGTCCGTGACCGAACCGTCAGCCGCAAGCCCAACATCCTCAAGGGCCTTAGCGATGTCCTCAGCAGAAGCCTTAGCGGCCTGAGCCGCCGCATCCACCTTCGCAACAGACCCAGCAGCCTTATCACCAGACGCCGCAAGGCTCTTACTCTCAGCGTCAGCCTTCTGCAAAGCGTCCGCGTACTCCGGGAACTTCTTCTTGAGTTCGTCAACACTGATGCCCTGGCCCTCAGCCGAAGACTTGAGACGGTCAAACACCTTCGCCGCATCGGACGCGCTACCACCAGCCACAAGGGCAGCCATCTGCTCGTCAACGCGCTTGAACGAATCCCCAAGGATCTGGCTGGAACCCTTCACCCCAGTCATGGAGTTAATCAGGCCCTCGCCCCAGTCGTTGAACTGCCGCCCAGCATCAGGCTTGAACGTCCGCTTCAACGCCGAATCCAACGAATCAACATCATTGATAAGCTGCTTGCCGTCCTTGTCCTTGAACAAAGAATCAAGCCCCGACGCAGCATCAGGAGAGTTCCGCGAAACATCCGCAAGAACGTTCGCCACCCGGCCCATGCCCGTATCAATCTTCGACATGTAATCCGCTTCGGCAAGCTTCGCCAAAACCAGCGTCAAAGTGCCGATAGCCATAGCAGCGCCGGCACCCTTACCCACGCCCTCAAGCGCGGTCCGGGCCTTACCCCCAGCAGGGGCTAGCTTGTCGAACGCCTGCTTAGTTTCCAACACCTTAGGCGTCAGGTTCAACACCGCGCCGGCAGCCAACCCAGCCGTACCAACAATTGCCAAAAGGGTCGCGCCAATACCAAGCACAGGGCCAGGGATGTCACCAATCGCGTCAACCAGGTCCTCTGCCCTCTGGGTCAGGCCGCGCAAGAAATCATTCGCACCCGAACCAGACTTGAGGAACACCGAGTCCATGGACCCGCCAAGCTTCTCAATATCACCGGCAAGGTTGTCCTGCTTGATAGCCGCGGTCTCAGCAGCGAACCCAGCATCATTAACAGCGGCTTCCCACTTGTTAATCCCAGCAGCGCCCTGCTCGTAAAGGACGTTAGCGGCACGCACAGCATCAGAGCCGAACAGTGTTTTCAGTGTCGCGTTTCGCTGCTCATCGGACATATCCTTGAGCGCATTCTGCAAAATGCCGGCGTACTCTGACATGCCTACGAACTTGCCCTGAGCGTCATACGCCGAGATGCCCAGCTCGTTCATCAACGTGGCAGCAGCAGCGGAGTTCGGGTTGAGGCTCATGAGCATGGTCTTGAACGACGTGCCAGCATCCGAACCAGTCAAACCCGCCGCAGCGAACGCAGCCAAGGAACCCGTGGTTTCCTCAATCGTCAAACCTGTAGACGCAGCCACAAGGCCTGACTGATTCAACGCTGCACCCAAGTCACTAACGGAGCCCTGAGCCTTGCCAGCCCCAGCCGCCAACAGATCCGCGAGGTGAGGGATCTTATCGCCCGACAACTTGAACTGAGTCAACGCTGACGCCGAGATTTCCGCAGCCTCAGCAACACCCAAAGAACCAGCAGCAGCCAAATCCAGCGAACCCTTAAGCCCGCCGCCCATGATGTCCTTAGTTGAGACACCAGCCTTAGCCAATTCCTCAATGCCCTGAGCAGCCTCAACAGCAGAGAACGCAGTATCCGCGCCGGCCTTCACCGCAGCATCACGCAACTGGGCCATGTTCCCGGCAGTCTCATGCGTCGCCGCCTGGACCGAAGACATCTGCTTATCAAAGTCGGCGTAAGACTTCACAGCTAAACCAACCCCGGCAACCATCGCAGCGCCAGCCGTAGCCGTCACCGCGCCAGTGCGCTCCCAGGCCTCACTGTTCTTCGTCGCAGACTGAACCATCCGACCAAGATGAGTAGTAGCAGCCTTATCAGCATCTTCCGAAGCCTTCTTAGTCTTCTGGGTAGCCTTAGCGGCCTCATCCATAGCCTGCTTGAAGCCCTGAATCTCCGCACTGAATATGACTTTGACGCGGCGCTCAGCCATGACGTTCCTCCAAAAGGGGTGACAAAAGAAGCCGCCATGCGACAATTGCGGAATGGATCAGGCCACGAAAGCGAACAAACGCAAGGCAGCGAACATCATGAAAGTTGGCGCCGGAATGATCGTCTTCGGCGTCGCGGTCGCGCTGATAACAGCAGGGGAGAACGGCAACCCAGGGCTTAGCGGGTTCTCAGCGTTCGTCGCTTTTGCGGGGCTAATCGTCCTGATAATCGGTGCCGGCAAGTGGCGGGAACGGCCTACGAGTGATTAGCTCGTCGTCAATCTCGGTAGCGTAGAAACGCTGCCCCGGTTCAGGCTTGAAATTCTTCTGCCCCGTATGTTCCTCAACCGCAGCCTGCCGGTAACAGGTTGTGTCCTGCACCTCGTACAAGCCCTGGTTGGCTTCGTTCCTGCACTCCGAGCGGTTACCGCCACACGTGTCACAGATGCCATCTAGGTACAACGTGTAGGCGTACTCAAGCAGCCGGTCCTTGCGTTCCGTTAGCCGTCCAAGATAAGCAGAAGGCGGACGCTGAAACCGCTCACTCGTCTTAAGAGCCGCTACTACTCGTCCCCATCGCCCCGAGTGGAGGACTTCGGCAAAAAATCGGCGCTCACAACAGGCACCTCATTATTCGCCTGATGAAAAGCAGCAAGGATACCCAAGAACTGCGCCTCACCAATACGCGCCTTCAACTTCTCAACCTGCGCCGGAGTCGCCCTCGGAGAAACCAAAGCCTCAGCCAGGATCTTGTACGTCAACGCACGACCCTCAAGCTTCGGGTCAGCCTCCTGGATAGCAAGCCGCTCATCCTCATCCAAACCCTGAACCCGGATCGTCAACGCCGAATCATGGAACTGCTGCGCAAGTTTCGCGTACTCGGCACGAAGCTTCTGCACACCGCCGCCCATCGACGGACCATCAACCTCATCATCGGGCTCGGCGTGCTCAATCTTGGCTGCGAGTTCGTCAAGGTCAGCGATCAAACCGGCCTTCTGATACACCGTCACAGAACGTTGCGGCTTATCCGCACCATCCAACCAAGCATCAAAATCAAAATCCTGCGGGGGAACACTCATGGGTTAGGCTCCATTAGTTTGTGGGTAGGCTCAGGAAGGTTTTGAGGTTGGTGGCGCGGAGCCTAAACGCGCCACCAACCAGTCAAACTAGGCGCCGGCAGCCACAACAATGTTGTCGTACATGCGCTGCGGCTCCATCGGAATACGGCGCTTGATGAAGCCCGTACCATCCGTGCGCTGCGGGGTGTCTGTCGCGACCAGGCCACCAAGATAAATCTCGTCCGCAGCCGCCCACGCCTCAGTGGAATCCTTATCGGACTCGCGGGCGTAACCGTAAACCTCGGAACCCTTCTCCAAGACCGCGGCCCAGCCGGTTTCGTTGGCCTCATCCGGGCCGCCAGCCGTAGCGTACTTTCGCCACAACGTGATACCGGTGCTGTAGTTGCCCTTGCCGATCGCGTTCGAGTTGTTCGCGTCGCACAGGGCAGGCTCGGACACCTTGTCAGAGTCAGCAGCAGTCCATGTGAAGTCACTGGAAAGGATGTCGCACGACAGGTCAATGCCCGCGTTCAACTCAGTCGCAGTCGGAGCAGCAGGGTTCACGGGCTTCGTGACGAGGATAGTGAATTTGGTTTTGCCATCAGCAAGAACACGAGCCATTACTTGGCCTCTCCTTCAATTTCCGGCGAGGCCGGTCGGTTAGTTTCCCGCGCCTTCTGGCGGGGAGTCTTAGCAAGATCGTTGAAAGGGGCGTCCGTGCGTTCCAGCCACGCAGCAGGAACAACCTGCTTAGCCCCCGTCGTTTTGGAATAGGCATCAACAAACTGAGTCATCGAAACGCCCTTTCAGAGTTTGTTGGAGACAAGCGAGAACTCGTCAACAGCGAAAATAGGGTGACCGATGTTCGGGATAGTCACATCGAAATCGGTTTGCGCATCCATCAACGTGGACTGCCTGAGCTTCGACGGGGACCAGCCAGCAACAGTTGGTGTTTTCCGGTTCAGAGCTGCGCGAACCTTATCCACAACAATCCCAAGAGCGTCACCAGTCAGGCCCGCATACGTCGCCCGAATCCGCAACGTCAGGACATCAGGGACATCGCACAGGGACTCACCATCTGGACCGCCGCTGGACTCGCCGCCCATGTCACCCCAGAGACAGACGTACGGGAACACTGGGGTAGTCGGCACGGACCACATGTAGATGGTTAGCCCAGTCGTCGGCAGGAGCGCCTTCACTGCGGCGTAATGCTCCCGGATCACAGAAGCCCCTCCGTCGCCTTGAACGCATACTCGTAGAAGTTGGGGGCCTCTTCCAGCATCGCATCCTCAGGATTACGCAACGTGCCACCACCAGGGCGAGACGTGCCAAAATACGCGATGCCTGCCAGTGAAGCTGACCCGCCACCAGACGGCCCAACCTCACCCTCAATAACCCCATCGCCACCAAACGAATTCACCCGCACGTCATAACTGATCGTCCGCGCCAACTGCTTAAAGTGCTTCGATCCCGCAGCGTCCTTACGCATGATCTTCTTGGCATTAAGAGCAGACTTCGTGACAACGCCCTTGAGCTTCGGCACCATCTCCACCGGGATCAGCCGGAAAGACCTTGCCAAGCCTTCCAGATCAGAAGCATCAACACTCACGCCGTCACCGCCTCAACCCGTGTCCGCTGAGCAGTCGCACCCGTCTTATGGAACGGATCAGTCACCCGAAACACCCGCCCCGTCAACTGCGGATCCAACACAGCCTCAACAATGGTCACCACGTCATCCACTTGGAAAACCCCAGCAGCAACCGGCGTATCCCACCGCGTATCCTGCACCGTATATTGGTGCCCGCCAGCCTCAGGATTGCTCGACTGCGCAAGAGTCTGCTGAATCTTGCACGGACCCGTATACAACAAAGTCAGACCCGCCGTTACGTTGCCGTCCGCATCCGTGATTGGCTCACCAGGACGATGCACCGTACACGTATCCAACATCAACGCCTCCGCCTCAACGCGCCCCCGCAGGACCGCATCAACAGCACTCACAACGCCAACCAAACACTAGGATCCGACGCGTACCCCGGAACCCCATAAGGGCGGATAGTGAACGACTCACCAGACACACCCGGCAACAGCAAATTCCACTCATCATCAGTCAGCCCAAGCCAACCAGCAGAGTTCGAAGAATCAACCGTCTCCGTAGTCGAATAGTCATCAATCGCGACCGTCCGAGTCCGCAAACCCTTCGGATTATCAAGCTTCCGAATCACCGCGGCACTCTCAACCCTTTTCAAAGTCGCCACAGTAGGGCGACCCAAAAGAATCAACTCAGGAAGATTCGGGATCCGCTCGAGTATCTCCGCCTCGAGGTCATCAATCCACGCAGTAACCTGCGCAGACTCAGCCGCCGAAAGCGACCGGCCATAGCGCACCTCAACATCAGCAACAGTTGCGTAAGCCACGGCCAGCCTCCTTACTTAGCTCGAGCAGAACGGCGTGCAGTCGCCGTGGAACGCTTAGGCTCCACGACTTCCGGTTCCTTCTTCTTGAAACCAGCACCAAGAAGCTGGTCAACGAACTCATCCGAGGCGTCAACCAGCTTCCCGGTAAAGGGATTCGTGAGAATCATTACGCGGACGTAGCGCCCGTGAGCTTCACGAAGTGTGCGCCGTTGCGAACAACGAAACCAACCTCAATCTCAGCGAGCACGGCGAACATGTTGCGCTGCCACAGGTTCAGCTGAGTGCCGCCCTTGTTCACGGTTGCCTGGTCAGAGATGCTGACCTTGATGCCCTCGACAGAACCCCAGATAGCGGAGTTCGCGAAGTCGCCGGCGAAGCCAACAACGTCCGGGCCGGTAGCCGGGTTGTCGTAGACCGAAGCGGACTTGAGAACGTCGCGACCGAAGATGGAGCCGATAGCGCCAGTGTCGGTGCGGGCGTCACGCAGGAACGCGTAGTTACCGGCGCCGTCCTTCGCGGTCATGATGGTGCCCTCAGCCTGCGGCGCGATCAGCCAGTGGCTAACGTCACCGCCCGCAGCACCAACCGTGGTCAGCGCGGTAGCGAGGTCACCGATGGTGTCAGTGGAATCCAGCGCAACAGCGGTGGAACCGGTCAGAACGTCGAAGTTCGAGCCCGGAGCGGTACCGTTGAAGATCGTGGAATCGAACTTGCGGCCCAGCGCGTAGGGGAGCCGGCGGGCCAGCTCGGCGTACAGGCCCGGAAGGTCACGGCGGAACTCGTTCGAGAACGTCTCGATGACAGCCAGCTTGTACGGGGTGATCGACTTGTTAGAAATCGTCGCATCAGAAACGGGCTTCTCGTCCGTCTCATTGACCCAGTTAGCAGTGACATCGCCCGTGATAAGCGGGATAGTTACACCCGAACCCGGAAGGTTGATGCGGCGAGCGGTACGCATGATGAGCGAATCGCTGACAGCATTAGCCCAAATCTCAGAAGAGATTTCCTTGGGGAGCAGCGCGGATACGCCCGCGCTAGTGCGGTTAAGATCGATACCAGCCATTGCGGGTATGTCCTTTCAAAAGGTTTAAGTAGTGAGGTTTTCGTTGAAGAAATCCGCGAACTGATCGCCAGTGGACTTCTTCTGCGTGCTGCCCTTCGCACCCTGGGAAGGGTCAGGCTTCGGCGTGCCGGAAGAACCAAGCCGGGACAGGAGAACGTCAGCCTTCGCGGCAACTTCTTCCTCCGTAGAACCGGTCAGGAACTCGATAAGATCCGCAGGTACGCCCTTCTCGAGCGCAACCCTCGTGCGGGTGTTCTCAACCCGCAACTGAGCCAATTCAGTAGCGGATGCCTCCGCAGCTTTCTTGGCCCGCTCGAGTTCAGACAGGTTCGCGTCCTCAATGCTCTTGAGTTGCGCGGCCAGTTCAGCAGCGTTACGTTCGGCAGCTTTCCGAGCATCGCGCTCAGCCTTAATTGCCTTCTGTCCCGCATCGCCAAGATCAGGCGTTTCTGTCTCGTCAGTGTCAGCCGAAGCAGATTCGGCTTCCGTAGTGGTTGTGTCTTCCGACATGGTGTTTGTCCTCCGTCGCGGATGGATAAACCCCCGAAGCATCGCGCATGGGGGAGAAAGTGGGGCGGACCTAAACGATCCAGCCGTACAGTTTCAGGAGCCGCTTAGCATCAGCAGGATCCTTAGCCGTGGAATAAATGGTTTCGGGCATCAACCTTGGAGCCCGCAGCTTCTTGTACTTAGACCCATCACGGAACATGGACTGATCCTTGATGTACTGCGCCTGGGACATCTGCCAGTAAGCATGCCCGCGGCGGGTAGTGCCCTCACGGGTGAACTTGATGTTCTGCCCGTTGATCTGCGCCGGCCTAACAGCACCAGACTTCCGATACGCGTTGATCAACTGGTTCATGTCCGCGCCATCACGGAACGCCTGCCCGTTAGCAGCAGAACCAAGAACCTTGTCCTGCTCAGCGGCAGACAACCCATCAAGGTATCCCTTAGGGTCAGTTCGGGCGTCATCATCGGTGTTCTCGCTCGAGGGCACATTCCGGCAATCGCAGCCCGGGTGGCGGTTGAACGCCTCCGACTGACGCGAAGTCTTACCCGCAAGAATCACGCAACGCCCACAAGACGGCGGATTCAACATACGAGTCCACAACTTCACCCTATGAGCGCCACCAGAAACCCTCTCAGCAGCACGCCCCGTATCAGAAAGCATCGTCCCAGCAGAAAGCGTCAAATGACGCCCACCCCTTGCAAGCGCCTCTGCAACATCAAGCCCCTGAGCCATCGCCTGCTTAGCCTGGATCACAGCCCCATACGCCATCGACGCGACAGACAACCCATCCCCAGCAACACCAACAAACCGTGAACCCTCAGACCGGTACAACGGCGCAGGTACGTCCTCGAGCACATCGGGCACATAACCCAACGCACCCTCAGCAACCCTCTCCTGAGCCGTGAACAACACAGCCAACAAAGACGGCTCGAGCCGCGCATACGAAGAATCAAAATCAGGCCCCATACGCCGCCACAAACGGGCAGCCGCAGAAGCCGCAGCCTGAATCTCAATACGCTGCTGACGCGAATACCTAAGCGCCGCCTCCGGCAACGTTTGCAACGCCATCAGCAGCATCCTTAGCGTCTAGTCGTGCAAGGTACGGGTCAGTGGACTCCCGAGCGAAATACTCCCGCTCACGATCCTTACGAGCCTCAGACCAATCAAGCTCATCCCAAACACCCTCACGGGAAAGGACTCCCTGACCATTCGCGTACAGCTTCGACATCGCATCAGCGGTCTGCGCACGCGTCGGAGTGCCAGCGTCATACCACTCAGTGACGATCCGGTTACCCTCAGGCCATTCGCCAGTACGGAAACGCTCATACAAAGCCATGACCCAGCCCCAACCATCACCAAAGCTGGACTGCTTACGCTCAGCATTCAGGATCAGTCGGGACTCATCAGCCCGGATAGCGCCCTCGGCGGCAGGATTCACAGAGTTCTGACCCAAATACCGCAACGGCAGACCAGTGACAGACGAAACGAGCTGCCCGTAATGGTTCACCGTGTCGTGGAAGTTCTTAAGGTCCGAAGCGGCGAACTGCCCCATCTTCGCGTCCTTGTTCCCAGTCGCCCAAATAGCCGAGTAATACGACTCCCAAGCCGGGATAGGCTGACCATCAGCATCAACGAAGTCACCCTTAGACGCAGAAACAACCCACTTCTGCGGGACGGAATGCGTCTCCCCGGCAATCTGCAAGTTCGTCAAAGAACGAGCCGCAGCATCCACCAGAGGGATAACATCCTTCATCTCCGAAACACCAGTCCAAGAACCCAGCCGGCGCCGGTTCAAGAACATCACAATCGGCACACGCCCAAGCTTGTGACGGTCCTCATCAATGACAGTCCAGCCGCCCTTGCCGTCACGCTCGAGCCACTTAGTAGCATCCGGCGTGTACAACGTCGCAGCCCGCGGCAAAACCTCACCAGGCTCATAGTCATACAACCGCACAGCGCTACGGATCCGCCTATGCCGGCGATCAATATCAACAGACAACTCACGAGGCGACTCAACCGTAATCAACGGATGCTCAGAATCTTCCTCATTCGTGCCAACAGTCACGAACCCGCGACCAAGAATCATCGTCTCCTGATGATGCAAAACAGACTCGGAATCAAGGTTGTTAGCATCCCAACCCTCGCGCAAAGCCTCAGCCGCCTGCTCCTGCCCAGGCAAAAAGAACCGACGCATCTTCAACCGGTCAACAACCGAATCCACCGAAGTGCGATTCCAGTTAACCAACGTCTCAAACCGGCGCAACTCAGGAGGAACAGCCAACCCAATATGCTCAAGCCGCTGCGAACCCTCGTAATACCGGTCCAGACGGGTATCCTCAGTAGCCAAAACAGCCAACTCATTAGTAAGGCCTGAAACCAGGTCAGTCTCATCACGGCTTAAAGCCACAATGGCCCCCTAACGGAACGAAAAAATACGGTTGTCTTGTTCTTCATCGGACCAGCCAGCCTCACGGGCATCAGACGCAGCAGTATGCGCAAGGATCCGGGCCATAACAGCGTCGATCTTTTGGTGATCAGCAGGCTTAATCAGCACATACTGTTGGTTCGGCTTCGCAGCCTTACGAGCATTCGCCATGTGAATAGCAGTAATCGGGCAACCATCGTGCGTGATGCGCTTCGTGGAAAGGTCAATCTCGAAACGCTTAATCTCCGCGTACATGGCTTTGATACGGTTCGTGGGCCACTCAAACACGTGCTCATCGCCGTGCTGCAACGCCCAATCACCAATCTCCGAATACCAATCCTCCGGGTCACAGTAGAACCGCGCGACTTTGTACCGAGTGAACAGCTCATCAACCGCTGCGTGAACCTCAGACCGGGGAATCTCACCATTCCACTCCTGCGGATTCCAGATCGCCGGCCTACTATCCGGTCCATACCGCGGAGTGAACGTAAACCCGTCAATGGTTTCCGCCTGAATCGCCGTCCAGTCGTTATTTAGCGACCCATCAAAACCCAGACAAACTCGAGTGCCATCAACCGGGTTAGGTAGCCACTCCTGAATACGCGGCATCCCAGGCACCATCCTTCAACCAAGCACCAGAACCCGAAACAAGACGATTACCAAAGAACCGCTCAGCCTGAGCCCGATCCGTTTCCATCAACTCAGACGCTTCGCCCTCAATAGAGTTCAAATCAACCCAAGGCGAACCCTCATAGACGTACTTATGGATCGCAGCCCGGTCACGCTTATTCCCATACGACAGATGCGGCGGAGGCTGACGGAAGAACTTGAAAACATCCTGCGACTGAGACTCAAACGTCCGCTGCGCCGTACTATTCTCAGAAGGATCCCAAGCGTTCGTAGTCTCAATCGTCCTGCCACCCATACCAGCAGCACCACGACGCTGAGTCTCAGCAACCTTGATCATCTTGTTCGTCTTCGTATACAGCCCAGACTCATCCTGAAACGCAAACGAAATCGGGTTACCAAGCTTCGACTGCGCATTAGACGTAACCGCATCAATACGGTCCATGTCCTCATCGCCACCCTCACCCACAATGCGGATGAAATCCTCACGGATCAGCAACAAATCAGACAACGGACCAAGCCGGATCATCGCCTTCAACGGGCGAAGAATGTTATCCACCTGATCCTCAGACGTAGCAGTCAACTGGATCAACGGCGACGGATGGCGAATAGCCATGGCCTCTCCGGGCAGGTACTCATGTTCCCAGCCGCACCCGCAGCCGTTATCGGAACACGCGTACCCATCGCCTTTACCAGCCCAGCCACCAAATATCGCCGGCCCAACAGCTTCCACACAAGTAACACCAGCAGCCCACGGGCCCTTGCCGGTCTTCTGTGGAGCAACGATCTGCGAACGCCGATACGTGAAA
>Ga0157371_10001734_pt1 | contig 22107 bp, 32 predicted proteins | sample C45metaG_FD_113462 | JGI IMG/M metagenome (GOLD analysis project Ga0157371, IMG submission 113462) | Corn rhizosphere microbial communities from Kellogg Biological Station, Michigan, USA - C4-5 metaG | ecosystem: Host-associated > Plants > Roots > Rhizosphere > Soil | place: USA: Michigan...
CACTTGGCGGCCATGTATTCCAACAGCACCGAGAAGTGAACGGCGTTCGCACCGTAGCACCCCCACCAGAGATCATTCGACCGGCAGCACACCGTCATATTCAGGCGACCATCGCGCGCGTCGAAGTAGACGTGAGTATTGCAGGGCACGTCCTTGCCACCATTGGCTGCTACTGCAAGATCGCTCTCGTTCTCATCCTCGCGTTGCATTCCGTTCCACATGGCCAGGACTGCGCGCCGGGTGTTGGGGTCCTGGCGGATGGCGGCGGTGATGGCGTCGAGCTGGTCGTATCCGAAGAACTCGCGCCAGCGGAAGCCGTATGCGCCCCAGAGGGTCATGCCGTCGTCGGAGTAGTCGCCGATGCGCTTGACGAACGGCGTCAGGAATGCGGTGTCGTTCCGACCGGCCAGCATCCAGAGCGACTCCATCAAGTGAAACACTGGGTTCGCGTTGCGCTTCGGACTGAATAGCACGCGCTCCGTGGGATAGGCGTAGATGGTCGTGACAGGTTCCTTGAATGCGATGACTGGTCCGTTGCGGCTGTTCCGGACGTCGTGTTCTGTGGCGATGCCGACCAGCGCAGAGGCTAGGGCATCGTTCACATTGCGTGCGCGAATCTCGGTCATTTCGGTGTTGCTCCTCGGTTGTTGGTAGAATTCTGTGGCTGCTGCGCGTAAACTGCCGGGGTCGGCACGGCCAGCGGCCCCAACGGGCGGCCTAGGTGGGCGCTGGCGGGCTTGCCAGTATGCCCCCGCTAGGCTGGCCGCGCCTTAATGCTGCGCGGCCCGCTGGCGAGCGCCTAGGCGCTGCCGGGGTAGAGCGAACGCGGGCGACCTTCGCCCAGACGCACCCGCTCATACTTGTCGAACTCACAAAGGCAGTTCTGGAGGTCCTGGGCGTGCAGTCGCTCCATCCACGGCGGCAGTAAATCATTGACCGACACGCGCAGGTCCGACAACGTGGCAAGCCACGCTCTTTCATCCCAGCCCTTGTCCTTGTCGCGGCCGACGATGCGGTTCAGCCCGCGGCGGGAGCCCGGCCCACTGACCGCCCACGTATCCCAGTCCGGCGCTTCCTTGAGAATGGGATCCTGGTACTTGGCATCGGCGACGATCTGACCCACCATGAAGCGGCCCTGATTCTTCACCGCGATGATGCGGCGGGAGAAGCTGTCCAGCGTGTCGCCCTTGCGCGGCCGGAGTTCCTTGCGCTGCTGCCACAATGGCTCCAGCACGCCTTCGGCAATGAACAGCGGCTTGTCCATGGCGTTGCCCTGCGTGCCGATCATATAGGCGCCAGTCCATACCTTCTCGCCCATTTCGCGCCGCTTGGTCAGGGCACCGATGAACTTCTTCTTGTTCCACGGCACCGGGTATCCGATGGCCGCGAGCGTATCAGGCCAGTTGACCCAGCGCGCGACGGCGAACGCGAACCACTGATCAGGCTCGCCAGCATGAGGGCGGCAATGCGAGCTGATCCATTGCGTCACGGTGTCGAGCTCTCGGTACACGTTGCAGAACCGATAGTGCTGAAGGATGATGTCGTCGGTCCATGGCTTGGGCTTGCCGTCTTGGCGGGCAAGGTAGATGGCATGGCGGGCCACGATGAAGTCGACCAGATCGTGGACGCTGCCGAGTGGGATTGTAAGACTCATGCTCCACCTGCCTTCGCCGCCGCGCGCCAGTTCACCCGCACGTCGGTTCGCTCACCGCCCATGCCGATCCACTCGCGCGCCGGGGCACGGGTCACGACGTTGACGTAGGCAGGCCATAGTTCTTTTAACCGATGCGCCGCTGCCGCCTGCACTTCCAGCGTGCGATAGCTGGAGCATCCGCCCTCGCTGTTGTTCTGGTGCTGGTCTTGGACGATGCCGTTGTAGGTCATTGACGAGAAGCCTGCCGTCAGCAGTTGCAGCTCCATATCGAAGTCCTCCATGACCTGCAACCGAAACCTTACGTTCTTCGGAATGATGTCCACGTTGTACGCCAGCGCGCGGAGCATCCGGCTGTTGTACTTGATGGGCGGCGACACCTGACAGAACAAGGCGTGACCGATCGATCCGTGCGCGTAGCCCTGCATCAGCTTGGCGAACGTGGCGAGACCATCCTCGATCTCCTCGGTCGTGGCCTTGGAGTACGGGGTCTCGTTCCGCTCGTTCTTGTGGGCGGCCCGCTTGCGCCACGTCGGCAGATCGTCGTCCAGCATCAGAACGATACCTTCCTTGTGTTTGCGCGCGTGGTCAAGTATCCACTGGCGGGTGTCGCTGATGCCGTCGGCGCGGCATGGCAAGACCTGAACGCTGTACGCGCCCTCGTTCACCAGATGTTGCTTGACCTCGCCCGGAGGGCAGACCAGCGTGGTGGTGAAGCGACGATTGATCTTGCGGCCCAAACGCTCGACCGTCTTCTGTAGGCCAATGCGCCCACGGGTGGGAATGTATATCCTCACTTGTTGCTCCTCGGTTTGCGGTAGGACTTCATTGCATCCAGGAAGTCTTTCTGGCCGGCGCCCTTGCGCCGCAGTAGAGCCATCTTCGCCACGTCGACCGTATTCCGCACCACCGCGCGCGTGCTGAAAATATGGCTCGACTCATTGCCCGACCGACGAAGCCGCCTGATCGCTTGGTCATACGCATCGTAGTCATCCGGTAGCGTGTACCAGAAGCAATGCTGAGCGTTCCCGCCTTGCAGGTTCAGCCCGTGGCCGACGCTGGCGGGCTGCGCGAGCATCACGGGTATCTCGTTTCGATTCCACTCGGCCTCCAGCGCCGCGCCCTTGGACGGCGAGACCTCGGACATGCTCGGCACGTCGTCCATGCCGAACCGCTTCTTGAGAAATCGCCGTATGCGGATGAGCTCGTGCTGGAAGTAGTAGAACACCAGACACGGCTGACCGTTGCGCTCGCTGATGTACTCGGCCAGCGCCTCCAGCTTGGCTTCATGGAGGTCCACGAAGTCATACTTGCCGCGAACCTCCAGCCCATCCTGGTTCTTGTAGATCGCACCGCCGGTGATCTGCGCGCACTTAGTCCTGGCCGCCGCTGCCGTGGGAGCCGACAGGTCGTCCCCACTTTCCAGAGCCACGAACAGATCATCCTCCATCTGGTCGTAGATGTCCCGGACCTCGGTGGGAAGGTCAACATACATGACCGGCTCGACCAGCTCCGGCATCTCGATGTAGTCCTCGGCCTCCATGCGCATGACGTATGGCTTCACCGCCTTCTGGATCAGCTTGTCAGCGCCTTCCTTGATGGTCCAAGTGTAGCCGCCGTAGCCAGATGAATCAAAATACTTCATCCGGTAGTGGGAGATGTACTGCCCCAGCGCCCGTCCCAAGTCCATGATGTAGACCTGACCGAACAAGTCCAGCAACCCGTTCGGACTCGGGGAGCCAGTAAGAATTAAACGCTGATTGAACTTCGGCAAAAAGGGACGCAGTATTTTGAACCGTTTTGTCTGCGTGTTTTTGAACTTCGACGATTCGTCTAAGACGAACATCTCGCAGTCGAGAAGCTTGAACCTTTCTTTGTTCGGCAAGATCTGCTTGTTCACGCCTTTCTTTCCGAGAAGCCATTCCAAACCCTCCGGGTTGATCACATAGATGTCGACCGACTCGTCACGCAGGTTAGCGTCGGTCTTTTCCTTTCCGTGTAGCACACACACTTTCAGGTGCTGGAACTGCTTCCACTTGTCGACCTCGGCGGGCCACACCTGATAACACACGCGGATGGGCGCGACCACCAGCATCCGGCGCACCAGCCCCGCCTTCTGCATCTTTACGAACGCGCCGAGGGTAATGCTTGTCTTCCGGAGGCCGGGGTCCAGGAACAGACCGGCGCACGGGTGCGCGAGAATCCACTTCATCGCGCGGTTCATGTACGGCAGGGGCTTCCAGTCGAGACCGGATGAGCGCGAGACCGTCTTCTTTGTTGTCGATGACATGGTGATCGTATCCTGCTGCGATGAGTTCTTTGTGCCGCTTATCTTGAAGTGGACTGGTCTTACCACCGGGCCGCTTAAACTCAATAATAAGTGGGCGGCCACCGGGCACGAAGAATATCCGATCCTGCCAACCGGCCGCCCATAGCGGGTTGACCTTAAGGACCTTGATGCCGTGGTCCCTCGCGTACTTGACGCAAGGTTCCTCGACCGCTTTCTTCTCGCTGGGCTGGTAGGTCACTAGAAAATGTCCACGGTCGGCTTCAGGGAACCGCACGCAAGGCACTGGACCTGACCTACTTCGTAGATCATCCATATCTGACAGCCGCACGGGCATTGCAGCACGCGCTCGCGTTCCTTCTCGGGCATATCCGAGATCTTGGCTGGCTTGAAGTCGCCGCCGCCGATGGGGGTGACGGTGCCCATTGTCAGAGCTCCTTGCCGAGGTTCACGGTTTCGACCGGCTCGCGGCCAGGATGGTTCAGTCGCCAGATCTGCTCGTCCGTGTAGGTGTCTAGATCCTGCTTGGTCAGCAGTTTGCCAGCATTCAGCACGCCACGCTCGCGCCAGTATTCATAACGCGCCCGATTGCTCAGGTTCTTGACGTGGTTGATCTGGTACGACCTCTTTGCTACTTTCTTCTTAACCATGATGGGCTCCTCAGTACTTACATGGGCCGCCGTTGCTCTTGCGGTAGTGGCACCAGCGGCAGTAGTATCCCGGCCGCGGGTTGAACTTGGTATCGTTGAACATTGGCCGGACTCGCTTCGACCAATCCTGCTGGGACTTGATGGCCTGCGCCGCCGTCGACATCAGCGGGCCATCGAACGGGTAGGTGACTCCGAGGTCCGTGTAGATCAGCTTGGTGGCGAGTGTCTGCACCTGCGGGAACCGCGCGATGCCGCCCGCCCGGTAGAGGTCCAGCTGCTCCTCGTACTTCTCGCGGTCGCTCTCGCGCAGCTTGCCAGTCGACTTGTCCGCGCCACCGGTCTTGTTGTCGTACAGATGGAGCTCGACGCCTTTCAGCAGGTAGCCCACGTCGACCTTGATACGGAGCCAGCAGTTCTTCCAGTCGAAGTAGTCCACGACGTTCCAGTTCCGATCGAAGCCCCAATTCTGCTCGACCATGAGCTCCTTGCCCTTGGCTGGCTTCTTGATGCGCTTGAACTCGGGGACCAAGTTCTTGTGGATGTCGGGTGGAACCTGCTTCACCTTGTCGAGGAAGTAATCCTCTTCTTGCAACGCGATGTAGATACCGCGCTCCATCTGCGGCGACTTGGGCTCGGGCAGCTTATCCAGATGCTTGAACTTCGCCTTGGCCGGGCATTGTTGATAGTCGTTCCACCGGCTGTTCGACCAGGAGGTGAATTGCTTGGGTGGAACGGACTTGGGGTTGGCTGGCTTGAAGGGCATTACATCCTCCTCTTGTCCAGCGATGGGGTGACGATTTCGTATCCCATCACGTTCGCCAGCCCTCGGCACTGAGCGGCGAGCGTGTAGAGGGCGACCTCGTTGTCAAAGACCTGCTGGGCCAGCGCGCGGTTGACGAAGAGCTGGCGCACCAGCCCCGCCATCAGGATTCCTTGGATGATGTGATCGAGCATCACTTCCTCCGTAGCCGGGCCTTCTGGGCGCGGCGTTGCTTACGGTTCGGAACGTAGGGCTCGACTGCGCGCCCACCTTTCTCGATGAGTACGTCGCGCTTGCGTTCCATCTCGGCTCGCTCCTTTTCGGTCAGCGATTCCTTGATCGAATCCAGCGAACCCTCGACGATTGCACGGCTGATCTCTTCCATGGTTTACTCCTGGTCGATGTTGCGTGGATCGACGAAGACCAGCACGTCGATAACGGGGATTGGATACCGCATTTGAACTTCCTGCGAGTTGTACGCTTGGAGTTCAAAACGCAGACCGCCCTCGGTGCCCTCGCGCATGGCCTTGTTCAGCACAGACACTAGCTGCGCCACCGAGTCCTGAATTGATGTCGCTTCCTTGATCAGCATACCGTTGGCTCCCGAAATTGGCATAGAGGTAGTACGGATTGCAGCTAGTGGGATAGTACCAATCCCGGCCCAGCCGATTGATGACCTTGATCTCGACCATACCCAGCATCAAGAGTTCAATGTCGTTCGCCATCTTGATCATCTTGCTGCCCCAATCCTGGATGGCGGGGTCAAAGTGCAGGATGCTCCCACGGCTATCCAGCGCGAACGCGCCGGGGCGAACCTTGCGCGGGCGGCTGTGGATCATGCGCGCTCCTTGTACTTGACGACCTCGCCCCATGACTTGCCCATGTAGGGCTCGCTGAGCATCGGCACGTCAAACTTGACCGCCGCCATCGCCTCGCCCAGGATCTTGAGCTCAGCCTTCATCGCCTTGGCCGGGGCGGTGATATTGTTTTCATCGTGTACCGATGCCAGGAACCTGCCCTCGCGCTTGACGGCGTGGTAGTTGATGATGCTCTGCTTCGTACAGTCCGCCGCCGACCCTTGGATCAGGTAGTTCAGCAGCTTGTATCCGAAGTCGACCGTGCGCCCACGAATGATCATGGACGGTTCCTTGTAGTACAGACGACCGCCCCATGTCCGAACCGGGGTGTCTTTGCGCGCACCATCCTTGATGCCGTCCTCCAGCGACTTGACTCCGGGCATGGCCCGCTTGCGCGCGTCGTTGATGGCCTTCGCCGTGTCGACCTCCACTCCCATCGACGCGGCCAGCTTTCCCAGACCCATGCCGTAGATGGTGCCGAAGTTCAGGATCTTGATCGGCTTGCGCTCGATCTTGCGGCCCATGATGGCCGATACCGCATCCTGAACGTAGCTGTGGACGTCAAGCATCGGGTTCTCGTTGTACGCTGCCATCAGCTTGTCGTCCTCGTAGTGCGCGAGGATGCGTAGCTCTTGCTGATTGTAGTCGCGCCCGCCGAAGATCTGGCCTTTGTCGCCGAGGATGTAGCTGCGGATGATCGGTAGCTCGGGGATGGGCAGGTGCTTCGGATGGACGTAGCCATCGTTCTTCTCGTACCACTCGGTCGGGATGTTCATCAGGTTGGGCGAACAGCTCATGCGTCCCGTTCGCGCGCCCACGCCACCGCTATCAGTGGACCGCACTTGATTCCACGACGTGTTGATGATGCCGCCGTTGTGTTCCGCGATCCTATACCACGGTCGCATGAAAGTATCCATGCAGGTCTTCAGGCGATTGCGGTATCCCAGCGCCGAGGCGATCTTGGGATTCTTGAACATGTCCGGCGTAAGGTTATCCTTACTCACCGACCGCTTGCCGGTGGGGGTCAGGTTCCACTCGGTGACGATACCTGCCTTGTCCAGCGCCTCCGCCACCTGCGCGTCCTTCTCGAAGTCGAGGCCCGGAGCGCGAAGCTGCTTCCGCAGCCACGTTTCAACCTGCTCCCACGCCTGCTCGTAGATCTTGATGTCCTTGCGAAGCCGGGGCAAGTCGACCCGGACGCCGAGCCGTTCGTTCTCGAGCATGATAGGCATGAGCTCACGCTCGCGGTCGTAGGCCCCGAGCATCCCATCTTCCTTGATAATCGGCAGCAGGTACTTGAACAGCTTACCTGTCCGGTCAGTATCGCCGTTGGCGTATGGGCCGACGATGGAACCCGGCACCAGCCAAATGAACTTGCCGAACTCCTTGGGTGTGAACTTCCCATGCTCGGCTTCGATCTCGCGCTTGTGCGCCAAGACCCAGTCCTTTACCTTATCCTGCTCCTCGGGCGGCATCCCCAGGAGGCGTTCGCTCGACGGCTTCAGCGACAGCGTGCGCTCATGTGGAGAGTGCAGGAACAGAAGGTACAACGTGTCATGTATCCGCCGCCAGTCGATTGGGCCGACGTCCCAATGGGTTTGCATGACGTCCACGTCGAACTTGGCATTCTGGAACACCATCTCGTCGCCGCTGCGAACGATGTCCTTGACGCGCTCCTTCGCCTGCCATTCCTCGCAGTTGTTTCCCTCGGGGTGGCCCCAGCCGAAGTATTGGGACTTCTTGCCGGGGTACTGGATCGACACGCCGACCGGGATAGGTGGGTAGTCCGGCCGACGCTCGATTCCTTTGGTCTCGAAGTCGATGGGGATAGGTGGCTTGCTCCTCGCGGCCATGTTATTCCCCCGCCTTGGCGCCGACCATCTTGGCGAGCTTCGCATCTTCCTCTGCGTTTCGCAGAACCCGGTAGCGACCCATCATCCGACTGATGAACAGCGGGCGGTTCGGCCCACTCTTCTCCATGTTAATCAGGGTCATCACTTCGCCACGGGTCTTGCAATCGGCGAGGAACTTCTGCATCTCGCGCCACGTCGGCGGTCCTGCCTTAGTTTCCTTGTCAGTTGCCACTGATTGCTCCTGGTTAAAGTTTCGTTAAACCGGGGCGGCCCTGCGACCGCCCCAGCGCCACGCTACGGCCCGCCCAGCATGGGGCCGGTACTACCCTAGCGGCCTGCCCTGCGGGCGCGGCCCTGCGGCTCGCGCTGGCCGCCTGCCTTGCCCTTCGCCAGCGCCTTGCCAGCGCCCCGGCCTGCGGGCTTGGCGTCGGCGTCTTCTTCGAACGGACGGTACGGTGCTCGGAGTTCCGACAAGAAGCTGTCGGACTTCTCGAGCAATGCGCCGATCAACTCGTCGTCGACCTCGCCGACTTGCTTGAACTTCATCTCGAACTGGAACTTCGGATGCTTGCTCAGCTTCAGCTCGGTCAGCACCTTGATCGGATCGCTGTGCTTGACGTCACTGATGCCCTGCGTGTATCCGCTCCAGTGCTTGACCGACGTCACCGGCACCTTGATGATCCGGGGCTCGGCGGCGTCGATGTCACCGAGATCGTCCACCGCCAGCACGGCCATGCGGACGATGTTCTTGTTGGCCTTGCCCTTGCCGCGCTCCGCGCTGCCGAACTTGTTCCACGGGCAGACCGCGCAGCTCTCGGCCTGCGGCTCGGGGCTGTCCGGATGCGGCACCAGATCCTTCTGCTTCTGGCCACGCTCGCCGATGGCGAAACAGATGGGAGACTTCGGATGGTCGGGATCGTAGTCGCCGTCCGGTCCGTAGTACGCATCTTCCAGCACGCTGTCGAGGATGACCACTTCCAGCGTGTCGCCGAGGTCCTGGCCGTCCATGCTGAACGTGCCACCCGCCGTCTTGATCGACTTTCCTCCACCGCCGGTGCTGGCGGCCATCGCCTTGGATGCTGCCGCGCGTGCGGCCAGCGCCTCGTCCCACGATTGCATTTCCCTGCCGCCGCCCTGCTGGGACTTGGCTGCGGTTTTCTTTGCAGGTGTCTTTGCCATGATGCTCAGTTCCTTAGTACTCAGTTGGGGTTCGCCAGCTTAATATCCCGCTCGGCGTAGCGGCTTGGAATTAGAGCGAGTGCTTCTCGAGGTCCTCGGCCTGGATGGTAAGCATCGCCTTGAGGGTGGTGATTTCGCCGATGACGTTGGTTGTCACCGTCAAGCCGTCGTGGATCTCGCCGCAGGCACACGGCACTTCATCGGTGGGCCGATGCAAGATCGTGACCATGATGGCGTCGATCACCGACGGGTCGAGATTGGCGACCGCCTCGCGGAACTTCTCGAACTGCTCGACGGCACCCGGATCCTTGGTGATCGGGTCCAGCTTCTTGTGGGCCAGGAACATCTTGGCTGGCGACGAGTTGTCCATCGCTGCCAGCAGACCCAGCAGGCCCACCAATCCTTCTATCTTACGCATTTCACAGCTCCTCGGGGTTATGCCCCGTCCTTGGGGCGTGGGTAAATCAGATGTAGTGGTTCGGGCCAGCGTTGATGATGCCGGTGCCGTATGCCTTCAGGTCGTAGGCCGTGACGATGCCCGACTTGGTGAAAATTGGCGAGCGCGGCTTCATGCCCTGGATGGTGTTGGCGTCGTCCAAGCTCGTCGCCACGGTGATGACAGCGCCCGAGTTGGCCCGGACTGCCGCACCATCATTACCAGCAAAGCTGGAACTGGTGACCTTCATAGCTACCTTGCCCGCGACGGCCTCGCCGCGCACGCCATCGGTATTGCCGATGAGCTTGCACTTGTCGATGAGGATGTTCAGCGAGCCGCCGACTTCCGACCGCAGGTAGCCCAGGATGCCAGAGCCTTGATTGGCGCTGCACTCGACGTTGATGATCGTAGCAGTCACGTTCGGCGTCCCGGTGGCGAGCTTGTCCGGCTCGATGTCAATGCCCGCCCACGGACCGAACTGCGCGCCCGCGTCGTCCACGCCGTCGACGGTGACCTTGCCGGTGTTGCTGAACCTGCCGCCGTTGATGACGAGGCCGGGGCAGTTGAAGCCGCTCAGGCCATTGCGTCGGTTCTGGTCGGCCACGCATCCGATCACCCGCACGTTGGCGGCGGTGATGCCGAAGCCGTCGCCCATGCAGCGGATGGCATGGCAGTTCTGGATGGTCGAGCCTGCGCCCGTGACCTTCCAGCCGTACCCCCATTCGTCAGTGCCGGAGCCTGAGTACAGCTTCGCCATGCGGTCGCCGACCACCAGGAAGTTCTTGACGATGATGCCCGCCCCTGCTACCTGCGCCACGCAGTCACGAGACGTGGCGCTCGGCTTGCAGACCAGGAACGTGGTGGGTCGGCCAGTCAGGTCGACGGCGCCGGTCGAGTTCTTGTAGAACTTCACGATCTTGGTCGGGTCGATCAGATAGTTGCCCGCCGGGACATCCGTGTAGCCCGCGTCGAGGTTCTTCTGGAACGCCGCGGTCACGTCGGTCTTGGCGGTCTTGTCGATCGCGTCCCACGGGCTTGCCGGGGGCGGTGGGGGAGTCACGACCGGCGGCGGGGCTGGCGCGGGCCATGCTGCCGCGATCATGCTGGTGAGATCGGCCTGCGCCGATTTCACGTCTTGCAGGGCCGTCGCCGTATTCTGCAACGACGAAGCCACCGCGTTATTCAGCACGGTGGTCTTGGCGTTGAGAGCGTCGATGGCGGCCTGCACGTTGGCAGGAACGTTTGACATTGTGATACTCCTGGAGTGATGGCCGTCCATGGCCGGGTGCCCTTACGGGACGTACTTGATGTCCCCGCCCGCTGCGGCGCGAAGACGCTTGAGCTCGTTGTAGGTGTCGGGGTGGACGTCCTCGACCTTGTCCAGCGAGAACATGGTGGCGTAGTGTTCACCCCACCGGCCGGTGCTCTCGGTGACGAAGCCGGTGTCGTCGCGGACGTAGAAGTCGGCTGGGGCCTTGCGATACTTCCGGGCCAGCACTTCGATCCAGTCGGGCCGGTCAATGCGGACGATCATGCGGTACTTGTTAGAGACTCCGGTGTAGCCCCGGTCGAAGAGCTGCTGCGCTTCGCTACGAAGATCGGGGTATCCGCAGAACGGGCGCAGCATGGAGAAATCCATGCGGCAGGGCTCGAGAATTCTCGTCGGCACGCGGATGGGAGTGCCCGGCATGGCGTGGGGCGCGTATTTCTTGCGGACGTCGAATTCCGCCTGCGACTCGCGCCGCCACTCGCCACGGAAGAATGTGAAGCCCTCGTCGCCTCGCGTGAAGCGGTCGTTGTCCTGCCGGGGCGGCTTGCCCGCCGGAATGCTCGCCCGGTTGGCTGCGACGGTCTGGCCCAAGGCCTCTTGCGCGACTCGACGGGCCGTGCGCTCTGCGGTGGTGCGAATTGCGTCCCACTGTCTATCGGTGATTCCAGGCATGGTAGCCTCTCCTTAGTTGACTTTGGTGATGGAAACCTTGACGTTCTCGAAGTGACCGACGCCGGGTATTTCCTTGCCCGACATCCAACGTTCCTTGACCGCCTTGCGGTTGACCGCCTTGTTCAGGAGATCGAAGCTGCCGGTCTTCTTGATGTACTTGCGGAACTCGTCCCAGTCCTCGACGGCGGGCGTGTCCTCGGTTTCGATCTGCGCCCGAGCGATCTTACCAGCCGCGCCGGTAGCGTCGGACTTGGGAAGGTTGTCGATCAGGTGTTCCTTGAGGCCGCGCTCGACGACCTTCATCGCCTCGACGTGTTTGTTCAGGGCGAGTCGATCCTGGCGCGTGGTATAGAGCAGATCGGCCGTGGCCGCCAGCGTCTTGGGGATTCGCAGCGGCGACAGCTTGACCCGCGCCATCGGCTCGCCCAGAACTTCCTCGGCCAGCATCGACAGGACCTCGGCCTTGGTCATGGGGTCGCGGCCCATGCCTCCCACCTGATCAGGATGGGCTTCGTCGACTGGCACCAGGACGAATTGCTGTTCCTCGACAGCCTTGGCCTTGAACTTGCGCTTCGACTTGACGGTCTCGGTGACCGTGGTCGACGGATGGGCCTTCGCCTGCTTCGCGCTGACGAACTCGCCGCTCTTGGCGCTGCGGGCGACCTTGTGCGTGAGTTCTGTGCCTGCTGCGCTTAAACTGGCGCGCTTCGTGGCCGCTGGCCCTGCGGCGCGCACGCTGGCGGCCTTGTTTCGCTGGCGGGCGGCCACCGTTTCGTTCTTCTTTGCCATTACTCTCTCCTCGGTTATGGTCGGGCGCGGCCAGTATAGCACACGCGCACGCGCGCAATTACATCAGTGATGGTAGGTGGCGGCCGTGGAGGCGCTCCACCGATTCGGCCTCTGGGAAGCCCTTGCTCGACAGACACAGGAACACCATGTCCGTGCGCCGCTTGTCGTCAGCCTCATGGTCGGCAGTCCACCTCTGGCCCATCTTCTCGAGATCGTAGCGGCACGATCCGTACGCCTTGCCGAAGTCCTTGGCGCGGTCACGGTTTACCGAGTCGGCGAGTCCCCATATCAGCAGACCCACCACGATGACCGCGGCGATCAAGGCCCCGATAATTCTGCCGGTGGCCTCTGCGCATCCGGGGTTGCTCATGACATATCCCCTTCGTCCCGGAAGCCCACGAACGATGGGAACCGGGGCTTGTCCTTACTGCCCGTGGGGAAGTAGCGGTACTTGACGACCTGCCCCACCAGATCGCCCCGCAGATGCTTCGCCCAGAGTTCCACGCGCTCAGCCGCGTCGAACCCGGTGCCGATGTTGAACTGGACGCCACTGTGGATGTCTCGCACCACCAGCGCGCCCATCACGCCGCCAGCCACCATCCCGGCCTTCTGGTGATTGCGCTTGGCCTTGCGCGACTGGACGAGGGTCTTCTCGTTCTTGTTGTGCTGAAGTTCCTCAGCATCGTCGATCACGGCCTCGCTGTCTTCGAACCGCTTCACCTTGAGCAGCCATCCCTCGCGCGGGGTGCTGCGTCCGTACTTGTAGCGTCCGTCCAGCGCGCGCACCATGATGCCTTCGTATCCTTCCTCGATGGCCCCGGCTTCGTAGTGATTTAGCTGCTCAGCGTTGTGAATCAGGCTGTGCGGCACTTTCATCAGCTGCACGCGCCCGATCACCCGTCGGCAGGCGATCTGGTATCGCTCGTGGAACGACCGGCTCGGGTCGGTGAAGTCGTCGAAGACGAAGAGGCGCAGCCCGCTGCCGACGCTGTTGTGACTGCTGGTCAGGGACTGCGTGCGCCGGAACACGTCATGGTCGGTGGGATCGCCCAGCATCAGCTCGCCGTCGAGGCCGCTGAACTCGGGACGGCTGAACATCTGCTGCACCTGCGCGTTCTTGAACGGGGCGAGGTTGCGGCTGACGGCCGTACCGTCAAGGATGTGACATCGCACTCCGTCGAGCTTGGGGCTGGCGAGCAACGGATACTTCAGCTCCCCAGCGTGCGGGGCCTTGCCCGCGAGCATTGTCTTGAACTCTGTCACTGTACGCGCTCCTGGTTGCGGTGGTATTCCTCGGCCCGGCATCCTTCGCAGGCGGTGGCGAAGGGCGCGGGCGAGACCTCTGGCTTGTATCCCACGGCGTTGCACCACTTCACCTTGCCGCGCGCGTGGGCGTCGCAGCAAGGAATGGCCCGGTAGTGAGTGTGGACCATCACGGTGGCCGGGTGCATCGGGTGGCTGATCGGCCGCTGATACGGCACGTCGGGCGACGGCAGCTTCACATTGCACCTATACGCCGGACGATGGCCTTCAGGACCTTCTTGGCGTCGGCCATGTCTGCCATCGTGTCAATCGCCGCCAGCCCCGCGTCGATCTCCAGCGCGCGCTTGGCGTTCTCGTAGTCCGAGCCGTCGGCGAGCATCTTGGCCTGGATGTCGTCTTAGGTCGGCGGGGTCCATGTGAATCCGGTGCTCATGACTCTTTCTCCTGGATGGCGACACCGGGGTTGGCGATCAACGCCATCACACGATCTCGTGACTCAACAGCAGCGATGGCGAGGGCGGCGATCTTGATCATGCGGCCGCGCCACGTTCCTTCGGGCTTCGGATCAACGCCGTGCATGATGCTTTCGGCGCACCGTAGCTGATACTGGATATAGCGGTTCCAGTCCCAGCCAGAATGCTCGTCGTCATGCTCGGGACCGCCCCACTGAGCATCTTGGCGCACGCGCTCGGCCATGACCTCGCCCATGATGGGGCCGCGACCTTCCATGTCCTTGGCCGCCTGCTCGATCATGGCCGCCACGGTTTCGGCTGTGATGCGAAATTCCAGCTTTTCTGCTTGCGGGTCCATTAGAATAACTCCTCGTAGATGCCCGGTACGTTGATCGAGGCGTATGCCTCATCGCTGGGCGATTGATAACGCTGCGCCAGAATGTAGATGCAACTGGCGAAGAACTTGTCGTTATGGGAACACTGTTCCTTGTTCTCCCAATAACGGTCTAGCAGAGCATCATGGTCGTCGACCAGCGCCGCATCATAGTCCTTTAGATACGCCGACAGAATCACCACGGCGGGCAGGCCGTCGATTGGGACCCGCCGCGCCACCAGCTGATCGCCCTCCTTGAACGCATCGCGCAGGAAGCGTTCGGTCTTGGGCGAGCAATCTGCCAGGAACCGGGTGGCGTGGTATCTGGCTGGCCCGGTGATCGGCAGTTCCTGCCGGGCCATCTTGGTGGTGGGCTTCTTCCTAGGCATCGTGCGGTTCCCGGTAGCCGCAGAGCTTAGATAGGTCGATGGCGTGGTCGAGTGAGATGACTACCCCGTCGATTTTCTCGACTTCGTAAGGCCACAGCATCTCACTCCACACCAACTTCTGCGCGTGGTTGGCGAAGAAGTACTTCTTCGGCAGGCCGGTTCCGATGGCCTTCAAGACTTCCTGCATGTACGGGATGAATTGTAAGCGAGAGTCGATAAGCATTCTGTCGATCTCTTGCTGGTTCGTAAGAACTAGGTCATCATTACACTGAACCTTAGCGACGGAGTAGCACCCACCACCGTCCGCTCCAGTGATTATCTCGAGAAACTGCGGTCGCTTTCCTAGCTTCTTCATTAGCCTGTCTCCTCGGCGTAGGCTGCGTCGACCACCGGCAGGAAGTACCACTGATAGTTGAACCTACCAGCGTTGAACTTGATGCCGTTGGCCTCGCACCACTCCTTCTTGGCCTGCTCGCAGTAGGCGCGGGCCTGCGCCTCGGTCGTCCCCACGGCCAAGATGGCGATGGGGAGCTGATTGCGCATGACGACAGCTTGGCGGTTGTCCATGTCAGTGCTTCCTGGTCAGGGCCACGAGTTCATCGGTGGCTCGGTTGATACCATCCTCGGCGTCCTTTGCGAGGACGTTTGGGATAGTTTCATCGTCCTCCGCTATCTCGAGGGCGGCCGTGGCCCCGCTATAGAATGCGAGGCGCGCGGCGGCCATGATGACCGGGGTATGGCTCATGAGGTCCATATCCTCGACGAACTGGTCCCACTCTTTATCGAGGGCGCTCATGACAGACCTACCCGAGACCACTCGGCCTGAAGCTGCTCGATGCTGTTGAACTTACCGCAGAGGCTGCACCGCTGACCCAGCGGCTTGTCCCCCTCCATTACGGGCCAGTAGACATGGTCGCACCGGTCTTCCTTGTTGATATGCCGGAACTTCCACTTGACCTCGTTGCCCTCGGGCTTCTGCGGGTCGACGATGCGGGCCTTCTTGATGCGGAAGTCGGCCAGCCGGTCACCCGGTAGGATTACGCGCGGCTCCTTGAAGATGATGCTGGTGTCCCCCATCGGCGGGTTCCGCAGCTTGTGGAGTATCATGCCGATGGCGAAGGCCGCCAGCGCGTAGACCACGAACGCCAGGATATTCATTGTACGTCTCCTTATTCAGTGAAGGGATTGGACCATTTCTGACCGATGCGGCGGGCGTACCGCTTGATCTTACTCGCCCAATTCTTGAAGCCCAGCCACCGCACCACCATCACGTTGAGCTCTAGGTCGCATGGGCCGCAGAGCAGACGCCAGTGGTTGTCATCAGCGCAGGCCGACCATTGGAACTCAGCCTGCGCGCCGCAACGGAAACACTTTCCTTTGGCGATTTGATTCGGAGTGTATGGCCTCTTCCTTGGAGCCTCACTCATTATCCACCGCCTTGCGCTCCAGCTCATGGATTCGCATGGCCTCACCATTGGACAAGGCCCGGCAATCGTAGAGATCGTACAGGGTGTTGAGTTCCTCCCTTTCGTCGTCGGTCAGGCCATCGAACTCGGCGGGCGGCTGATCCATGATCAGTCGGATGGCGATCAGCACGACCACCAGGACGACAAGGCCCGCCCAGAGCATCCAGTATTCTCCGAGGTAGTAGTCTGGATTATGCAAGGGCGGCCTCCTTTTTCTTCGCGACGGCGAAGGGCACGATGGGGGAGATGACGTACTTGATACAGCAATGCGTCACCGGCTCGCGGACCTCAGTGGCCCGGTGGTCGACGCACCGCCGGAAGTTGTCGAACGTGGATCGGGCCGCCATCACGGCTTCTTCCTCGCTGGCGAAGGTTTCCTCGCCACGGATCCACTGGCCGTTGTGCTTCGTCTCTGCGCGCCAGCTCATGAGTAGAACCCTCGGCTGCACTGGAGGACCTTGCCAGTGATGGGCGGAAACTCAGGATTCGTCGTTCGACGCGGAATCGTCCCCGAGGCGGGGGGATGGGGAGCCCAACCGTATGCTCCTGTCTTGCTCGTTTGTGGTTGGCCGTGGATGGGATTGCCCCAGCCATGGATGGGACTGCGCCCGCCGGTCTTCATTCCGGCTTGGCGCGTCGACTGCATGTTCCGGTAAGCCAATGACCGCTCTACTGCGGTCAGCTTCCGACGCTTATTCATTTGAACGCTCTCCTCGGTAGTGCCGGGTTGCCCGGCTCGCATAGTGTACGCGCGCACGCGCACAATTACAAGTCACATTTAACGCGGCGCGCACATACCTTAACGAAAGCTGGCCCGCCGCGCTAGGGGCTAGGGCCGCACCAGCGGGCCGCTACGGGCCGCCTAGGTCGGGGCCGGTACTACCCTAGCGGGTAGGGGTCGGCGCGCCCCGTAGCGAGGCGCTGAGCGGCCTTGGCGCAGGCAGCAAAAGGGCCGCCCGGTTAGGCGGCCCAAATCGACGCAGCAGGCACAGAATTCTACTTCGGCAGGATGTCACCGACGTCCAGCGGCTCTGCGTCCGGCTTGGGGGCCATCGCCACGGCTTCGCTCAGGCGGCCCCGGCGGATGTTCTCGTACTGGCCAGCGGAGTAGACGTAGGTCTGCTTATCAGCCTTGCTGTAGACCCGGTCACCGGCTTCGCCGGACTTCGGCACAGCCTTCAGCTGCTTCACGTCCTTGACATCTTCGCGCGGATTCTCGGGATCGTAGGCCAGGTCTTGCGGCACCCAACCTCCGTTCATGGTATCGACGCCGTTGCGGACGTTGTCGAGCGAGATCTGCGTGACGCGCTTTTCGAGCATCACCGGCTCGCCGTTGTCGTCGACCACGAAGGAACCGTCCTTGGTGATCTCATAGCCGTTGGTCTGGACGCTGAGCATCGAGGCGGTCGGGATGTCGGCCTCGGGGGTGACGACCTTGGTGTAGATGCGGAAGATGCGGCCGTCGTCCAGCTGATAGTTGGTGGCGTTGGCCGGGGTGTCTTTGATGGTGATGGTTTGCACTTCGTTCTCCTTACATTTTCAGGGATTCAAACGCCACGTTCTCAGCGATATGCGATACCATGTCCCTCAGGGCACCATCGAGGGCCACGGCGCGCATCTCGTTGACCTTGTCTGGATTACCGACCAGATCCTTCTTTTGGCACGACGCCGTGAAGGTTCCCTCGATGGGAAGACCCTCAGCGGTCAGGTAGGGCTTGCCGACCGAGTCCCGAGCGAAGGCGCAGCAGGTGACTCCGAACATATGCTTGTCAGCACCGGCACCGCGGCTGAAGCGCACGCTGGCGTAGTAGCCCTGAATTTCGTAGCCTTCCTCGTCGGGCGCGAGATCGGCCAGCTTCTGTTTCGTTGCTCCCAGGTCCACTCGATTGAAGTTCTCGTCGATCGCGGAAGGCAGGGCCTTGGGGTGATGCGTGTCGGGGGACTTGCGACGGGTTGCCATGTCATTGCTCCTTACGGCTTGAATGTTGAGTTGTGGGTGGCGATGCGGTACTCGGGATCAGCACCGGCGAAGTAGCTGGTGTCCTTTACCGAGATCCTCGACACCGGGCGATTGCCGACGAACGTGACCTCCACTACCTCCTCCCACTGGACTCGATTGCCCTTGAGCGTCACGACTTCGTGGCCGAGCATCTCGCCGATCAGTCGAACGCTGCCATCTCGCAACGTCATCGGCGTGGTCTCGCTGGCGGCCACGAACGCCCCGCCCTTGGTGCGGATACGATAGCACGGCTGAATCTTGATTACATTGGCCTGCACTTGCTCCAGCACGACACGCGGCGGGCCGGGCTTGATGCGACGCTCCTCACCGATAACCTCGATGAAGTCACCCGCCACGATCTTCTCGGCTTGGCGCGTGCTGTCGATCCACATGGAACCGTCGACGCAACCGCCGCCAGGATCACCGCCGCCACCGCCGCCCGTGCCAGTGGCCGGGGTCGTGACCGTAGCCGTACCAATCCACACGCGGTCGTCTGCGTTGGCGATGTTCTGCGCGTTGGTCGTGACGTTCAGAGTCTTGGTGCCACCAGCGTATGGACCGTCAATGTAGTAGAAGTAATACGTCACCGTCGTGCTGCGGGCCTGACTGGCCGTCGTGCTGCTGGCGGAGTAGACCACGGCCGCCGATCCGCATTGCAGGGTGCCGGTCGCCACGTTGAAGGTCACGACCGCTGGGGACCCGGTGGTGGGGATCGAATAGGTGATCGCCGCGCCGCTCCAGCGGCTGCCGACCGAGCCGACTCCTGTCACGATCTGGTTGCGAAGGTCGCCCAGCTGATACCCGCTGCCCGCCACGCACAGATCGTCGAGCTTACGCATGAACGCGCTATCATAGTGAACGATACCGGCAACGGAGCTATTGTGCGTCCACGACGCGCCGCTGGAATTCTGGATGTAAGCCTTGAGCTCGATCCAGCAGTAGGCGGCAGTCGCCGGGGCGACCTTCGTAGCGTAGGCAGAGCCAGCCGTGCGGTCTCGGCTGCAAGCCTCGATGTAGCTGAGCTGCGTGCCCGCTGAGTTGAACCAGCGCACGGTCATCTGCGACGAGAAAGTCACGCCAGCCGGGAGCGTTCCGTTGTAGGAATTGCCAGAGGTAGTGAACCCGAACTCATACGTCTTACCGGGCTGGACGTAAATCTTACCAGTCACCATCGAGGCTTGGCGGTTGGCACCGTTGGACAAAGCGGTTTGCCCGTTGATCTGAACGATAACCTGATTGCCGGTGTAGTAGATACCATCCTCAGCATTCATGGTGCCAGCGCCGTTGACGGTCCAGCCATCCAGCACGGGCTTGTTCAACGGACGGAAAGAGTTAAGCGGGGCGTTGATGCGATTGCTAAGGAATGTCGAGCTTGGCAGCATGTTCTCGCCCGACGTATAGTCCGGTCCGTACAGCGTGACATCGGCGATCTTCTGCAGGAGTACCTGCCTCGCATTGTAGAGGTCTGCGAACTTGGAGCGCAGCGTCGCGCCGACCACCGTGGAGTAGTTGGTCAGGTTGTTCCAAGCCACCGGGCTCGTCACCGTGGCGAGGTAAGATCCCAGGTTGGTGTACGCGGTGTCATAGGTATCGAGCTCCGTGTCGACGTCATAGGCTGCCGCCTGCGTGTCGATCCCAGCCTTCTCATTGACGATGACATTGTAATCGTTGATCAGCCGCTTCTTTTCGACAACCGACAGAATATTGTCACTGGCAATGTTGGCGATATCCGTGTTGGCCTGCGCCGCATTGGTCGCCGCCGTGTTCGCAGTCGTCTGCGCGGCATCAGCGATAGCCTTGGCACCTGAATCGATCTTGTTCAGCAGAATCTGGCGCTTGGCATAGACGTCCGCGAAGTTGGCCCGGAAGGTAGCGCCCACGATAGGAGTGTTCTGAGTCGTGTCCGACCACAGTGGGGTCAGGGCCAGCAGGTAGTTCTTCAGGGTGGTGTAGGAATTGTCGTAGTTGGTCTTCTCAGTCGTAATGCTGAAGGTCGTGGCCTGCGTGTCCAGCGCCACCTTGTCATTGTCGATCTGCTGCCACAGCAGGATGACGTTCGGCTTCTCGGCCTTCGACAGAATGTTATCACTGGTGATGTTCGTGATCTCGGCGTTGGCGGCTGCGGCCTGAGCCAAGGCGTTGGAGGCATTGGTCGCCGCCGTCGTCAGGCTTGTCGGCTGCTTCAGCTGATCTGATACGTTGTACGCGGCGCTGCTCCGACCCACCGACGTGATCCGGATCGAGTTCTGCGCGTAGACACGGGCCATGTAGGTGTCCGGGAACACCGTGTCGCCCATCTCAGCGGACAGGCCATTGACTTCCAGCTTCGGACCCCAATTCCCGTTGCCCTTCTTCCATTGGATGAAGTACTTCACGGCACCGAGAGCCGAGGGCCAGGAGGCCGTGAGTGCCAGCGCCGAGACCACCGACCCTGCGCGCTCCGCGCTCGACAGAGTGACGCTGGCTGGGGGCAGCTGAACGCTCGACGGAATCACGGAAGTGTTGTTTACGTCGATGGCGGTTCCGAAGTCGACCGCGTCAAACTTGGAATCGTTGTGTTCCAGCCCGACTATCACGAAGCCCTTGGTGTCATCGGTCGTTTCCGTGACACTCAGAACTCGGTAGTTCTGGAGCGACAGCGCGGCGGTCTCGATGGCCCACGCGGCAGCGTCGACCGCAACGTCTGGGAAGGCGACCGACACCGTCACGGTCTTGGTGCCTGCGTTGTAGGACGACACCGTGCGGGTGGACATGGTGCCGGTCTGTCCGACCACCGAGAACTGATCGCCTGCCACCGGGTCGACGCCGATGGGGGAGTCGATCACCACGCTCAGCTTGTTCGCAGCCATGCTGGTGATTCGCCCGCCGATGCGGCGGCCTGCCCGGTTGCGGTCGGCAACGGCGACGATCTGGCCGGGCACGGCATAGGTGCCGTCCAGTCCTACGGTCCAGGTGCAGGTGTTCGTCTCAAGGCGTTCGGTGAGCAAGGCCCAGCGGCCAATGCGCTGAGCTGCTGACTGGGACGTGCAGCCGACAGCAATCATCTCCGTCTGCTGAACGCCGTAGCGGGCGATGCCAGCCTGATCCTCGACGTATTCAACCTTGGCGCGTCCGAAGTCGGAGGGATCGCTCCAGCTGACCATCGCCACCGTATGCCGCGCACGACGGCCGGAGCCCTCGTACCGGAACTGACCGCTGACGACGTTGGCGTTCGTGTAGATGTAGACCGGGTCGGCGGGGCGATCGGACACCGGCACGATGGAGCCATTGCTCCAGTAGCAAATGCCACGGAACACCGAGGCCAAGTCCTGCAGGACCTTATAGGCGTCCGCCTGCTGCTGGAGGTACAGGTTGCAGGTGAACCGCGGCTCCGTGCCGCCGTTGCCGTCGGGCACAAGCTCATCGCAATACTGGCCGATCCCGTATAGCGCCCACTTGTCCACCAACGTCGCCGAGATCAGGTTGCCGAGACCGTAGCGCGGATGCGTCGCCAGATCGTAGAAGATCCACGCCGGGTTGTCGGTCCACGCCGCCTTGAACGTACCATCCCAGGTCCCGGTGTAGACTCGGGTCAGAGGATTGTAGTTGGTCGGAACTTGGATGATGCGGCCCTTCAGGTGGAAGGCGCGGCGCGGGATGTTCTGGAACTGGCTGGCGTCGATCTGGATGCCGACCAGCGCCGAGTTGGGATAGCGGAACTTCGCGTCGATGATCTCGGTGATCGAGACGACGTTCGTGGTGTCCTGGATGTAGGCGCTGCC
>Ga0157371_10001741_pt1 | contig 22044 bp, 19 predicted proteins | sample C45metaG_FD_113462 | JGI IMG/M metagenome (GOLD analysis project Ga0157371, IMG submission 113462) | Corn rhizosphere microbial communities from Kellogg Biological Station, Michigan, USA - C4-5 metaG | ecosystem: Host-associated > Plants > Roots > Rhizosphere > Soil | place: USA: Michigan...
GCGCCGTGGAAGAAGGCCTGCTGGACTGCGACCGCGTGGTGCAGATCGGCCTGCGCGCCCAGGGCTACACCGCCGAAGACTTCAACTGGAGCCGCAAGCAGGGCTTTCGCGTGGTCCAGGCCGAAGAATGCTGGCATAAATCCCTGGAGCCCTTGATGGCCGAAGTCCGCGAGAAAGTCGGCAACGGCCCGGTGTACCTGAGCTTCGACATCGACGGCATCGACCCGGCCTGGGCCCCAGGCACCGGCACCCCGGAAATCGGTGGCCTGACCACCATCCAGGCCATCGAGATTGTCCGTGGCTGCCAGGGCCTGGACCTGGTGGGCTGCGACCTGGTGGAGGTTTCGCCGCCTTATGACACCACCGGCAATACCTCGCTGCTGGGCGCCAACCTGCTGTACGAAATGCTCTGCGTACTGCCTGGCGTCGCCCATCGCTGAGACTCAGCACATGCTGCGCGCCGCCAGACCATTTGCGGCGCAAAGCGGTACTACCCGCTTCATCTTTACCCCGTCCTCGGCTGCTGTTGCGCAATGCCTGCCAGGCATTAGCCGGGCCGATGACGGGCCAAGGATGGTTCCGAGGTGCGGTGACGCATCCCGGACAACGCCGTCGTCCGCCCACAAGGGGACGGCGCCGGATTGACTCATGACGTAGCCACGAAGCTGCGCATGCAAGGGGAGCAAGACTTCAGCCAGGAACGCGAAACCATTGGGTCTCGCACAAAACAACAAGGCCTCTGGCTGGCCTGTCACAACCATTTGTCCGCTGTGCCGGAAGGGCTGCCACCCCCTTAGCCAATGTGATCGGAGCAGATCATGAATAACAACAAAGAAAAAAACCCTAGCAACATCGCAACCAACAGGATCGGACAGATCCTCGAGCACCAGCGCGACACCAGGCCTTGCGACCTGTTTCGCCTACCCTCCGGCCTGGCCAGCACCGCCATCGCCACTCTCGAAACTGCGCACTCCAGCATGGCCAGCCGCTGTACCAGCGGGCTGCTGGCAAGTCGCGCGCTACTGCCCGGATAACCTCCTGGAGCGGCCCGTCTCGCGATAGAGCCCCTGGGTCTTGCACAAGACTTGACCCCGCCTTCGCTGAGCAGCCAGCACCTGCATGAACCGTTTGTTTCACATAAAAAAGATAATCGGAGACACGCCACCATGGCTTTAGATCTATTTGTCGTACTCATCTATGCCGCCGGCATGCTCGTACTCGGCTACTACGGCATGCGCAAGGCCAAGACCCACGAGGACTACCTGGTGGCCGGCCGCAACCTGGGCCCCACCCTGTACATGGGCACCATGGCCGCCACGGTCCTGGGCGGTGCCTCCACCGTCGGCACCGTGCGCCTGGGCTATGTCCACGGCATTTCCGGTTTCTGGCTGTGCGCCGCCCTGGGGGCGGGGATCATTGCCCTGAACCTGCTGCTGGCCAAGCCGCTGCTCAAGCTGCGCATCTTCACCGTCACCCAGGTGCTGGAGAAGCGCTACAACCCCATGGCCCGCCAGGCCAGCGCAGTGATCATGCTGGCCTACGCGCTGATGATCGGGGTGACTTCGATCCTCGCCATCGGCACCGTTCTGCAAGTGCTGTTCGGCCTGCCGTTCTGGGTTTCGGTTTTGCTGGGCGGCGGCGTGGTGGTGGTGTACTCGGCGATCGGCGGCATGTGGTCGCTGACCCTGACCGACATCGTCCAGTTCGTGATCAAGACCGTGGGCCTGATGTTCATCCTGTTGCCGATCTGCCTGTACCGCGTAGGCGGCTGGGATGAATTGGTGGCCAAGCTGCCAGCGTCCAGTTTCAGCTTCACCGCCATCGGCTGGGACACCATCATCACCTACTTCATGATCTACTTCTTCGGCATCCTGATCGGCCAGGACATCTGGCAACGGGTGTTCACCGCCAAGACCGAGAAAGTCGCGCAATACGCCGGCACCCTGGCGGGCTTCTACTGCATCCTCTACGGCCTGGCCTGCGCCCTGATCGGCATGGCCGCCCATGTTCTGCTGCCGGACCTGGACAACGTCAACAACGCCTTTGCCGCCATCGTCAAAGCCTCGCTGCCGGACGGCATCCGTGGCCTGGTGATCGCTGCGGCGCTGGCCGCCATGATGTCCACTGCCAGCGCCGGCCTGCTGGCCGCCTCCACCACCCTGACCGAAGACCTGCTGCCAAGGCTGCGCGGCGGCAAGCAATCGAGCCTGGGGATCAACCGCCTGTTCACCTTCCTCACCGGCATCGTGGTGCTGGGCATTGCCCTGGTGGTCAACGACGTGATCAGCGCCCTGACCCTGGCCTACAACCTGTTGGTGGGCGGCATGCTGATCCCGCTGATCGGCGCCATTTTCTGGAAACGCGCCACCACTGCCGGCGCTATCGCCAGCATGGGCCTGGGCTTCGTCACGGCTCTGGCCTTCATGTTCAAGGACGGCCTGGATGCCAACACACCGATCTACTACAGCCTGGCCGTGGGCCTGGTGAGTTTCGTGGTGGTGAGCCTGGCCTCCCGGCGCCCTGCGCCCCTGGCCAACGCAATCTGACGTGAAGCCGGAGGTCTGAAGCTTTTCTTCGACGGGTGCGGCGTCGGTGGCCGCACCCGTTTTTTTTCGCCTGGCAAAAGCCTCGCGGCACCGACGGGCAAAGCCCTCAGCCATTTTCGTCAGGACCATGAATGGACGAATGGTTACCCCGCCGGAAAAAAACCTGTGCTGTACTCAGATCCAGCGACGACTGTTCCCGCAGGAAAACAGTACAAGGATCGCTGGCCGCCTCAGTGCACGCTATCGCTTCACCCTTGGATGGGGTCATAAAACAATAAGAGCCTCTCCCTGCCCCGAGGTGTTTATGGACCGTTTCTCCATCCAGCAAAGCATCCGTCATGCCATCGATGCACAAATGGCCCAGAAGTGGCCAACCCCGCCCTGCCAGGCCCGCGAACACGACACCTACTCCCTGGACCTCAAGGCCCTGCTGCACAGCCTGGAGCGAGAGTTCAACATTCGCCTGGATCCCGACCGCGACCTGTATCGAATCAGCAGCATCAGCGAGCTGAGCCTGTTCATCCTGGAAAAGACCCGCGCCGACGCTGCCCGTCCCGCCTGACCTGCTGTCGTATCGGGAGCAACGCAGATGAACCGGACCCAAGCGCGCGCGGCAGTGCACCTGCTCATTCGCCACTGGCTGGATGAGCCTGTGGATTTCGATGACCAGAGCGGTCTCTCTGAACTGGGGCTGGACAGGGATGATATCGAGGCGCTGCTGTGGCGCCTGGAGGACAGGTTCGACCTGGGTGTCTTGCCCCGTGAAGAGCAGCGAGCGCTCGGGCAACTGGAAAGGGTGGATGACCTGGTGCAATGGTTATTGGAAAAGGCCCGGCAAAACCAGGATTGACCCGATTGCCCCAGGCCTGTGGCCCAGCGACTGCCGGCTAGAAAACATCCGCGAGAGCCGGAGCCTGCACTCCGCTCTCGCCTCTGCTTCAGCGACGACGTTGTTGACGGCGCCGCAGCTCTTCGTCGGTAGGAATCGGCACCGGTTGCAGCGGTGGCTCGATCAGGCCCAGTGCGACGCCAAGGTCGTGCAGCCAGCTTTGCAGTTTGTCTTTCATAGTGCCCCCTCAGGGTCGTGCCGAGCGGCGATACTGCGCCGCCTCAAGCAGATAATAGCCCTATCTTTTCCAGCGCGCTGCTGCGCAATGGCAATGAACTGTTACTGGATTAAAGCCAATGGCCATCGGGTGCTCAAGCATGGGCCCGCGCCTGCTGCGCAAGCTGCACGCCAGCGCCCTGTTGCAGCTCGATCCAGGCATTGAGGTTGGCCCCGACCATGCCCTTGCGCCACATCAGCCAGGTAGTGGCACGGGCAAAAGGCTCGGCCAGGGCATGCACCGCCACGCTTTCGCGCCCCGGCAGGCTGTCGAGCATCGACTGAGCCATCAGCGCCACCCCGGAACCGGCGATCACACAGGCCAGCATGCCCTGATAGGACTCGATCTCCATGGCCCGCCCCATCGCGGCGTGGTAGTGGGCAAACCAGGATTCCAGACGCATGCGATAGGAGCAGCCCTGGCGAAAGGTGAACACCGCACGGCCCTCCACGTCCCGGGCCGTACGCACCGGCGGATGGTCGGCTTCGCTGATCAGTACCAGGGTCTCGTCGCACAGGGGCACGCCATCCAGGCCTGCCAGCTCCAGCGGCCCGTCCACCAGGGCCGCATCCAGGCGCCCGGTGAGCAAGCCTTCGAGCAACTCGCCGCTGGGCCCGGACTGCACCTGCAGGTTCACCGCCGGATAAGCCCGGTGATAACGCGCCAGCAATGCAGGCAAGTGAATCGCCGCGGTGCTGTACATGGTGCCCAGGACAAACTCCCCGGCCGGCTGACCGCCCTGCACCGCGGCATGGGCCTCGTCGTGCAAGGCGAACAGGCGCGCGGCGTAATCCAGCAGCACCTTGCCCGCCGGCGACAACTGCAGGCGCTGACGCTCGCGCAGGAACAGTTCGACCCCCAGTTGCTCCTCCAGTTGCTTGAGCCGGGTCGAGAGGTTCGACGGCACTCGGTGCAGGCGCTCGGCGGCGCGAGTGATGGAGCCTTCCTCGGCCACGGCCTGGAAGATGCGCAATTGGCTGAACTCCATGACTTTCTCCAAAACTGAACAAGTTACTCAATATTATTCATTTTTAAAGAAAGTCAATCAGTCCTAGCCTGACGGTCATTGTCCCCATCGATGGAAAGCCGACCATGTCTCCCCTGCTCCGCCTGCTCGCCAGCTTCATTGCCCTGATGATGGCCATGGGCATTGGCCGCTTCGCCCTGACCCCGCAACTGCCGCACCTGATCAGCGAAGGCCAGGTCGACCTGACCGCCGCCGGGCTGATTGCCGCCGCCAATTACCTGGGCTATTTCCTCGGAGCCCTGGACGCCATGTTCGCCCGGCGTCCGGCCCAGGTGCGCCTGCGCCTGCTGGGCGGCTTGTGGCTGTGCGTGCTGCTGACCCTGGCCTCGTTCTGGGCCCAGGGCTTCTGGCCGCACCTGCTGCTGCGCTTCGGCACCGGGGTGGCCAGCGCTTGGGTGCTGGTGATGATCACGGCCCTGAGCCAACCCCTGGCCCAGGCGGCGGGCCGGCCACGCCTCGGGGCCCTGGTGTTCGCCGGCCCGGGGCTGGGCATCATGCTCACCGGGCTACTGGCCCTGGGCTCCAATCTTCTGGGGCAAAGCTCGGCCAACCTGTGGCTGCTGTATGCCGCGGTCGCCTTGTTGATGCTGCTGGTGATCCTGCCGATCCTGCCCCCGGCCTCGGCGCGCCCCAGTGGCGAAACGCAGAGCGCCTGCGCCACTGAGCACAGCGTGGCGCGCCTGGGGCTGGTCTACGCCCTGTATGGCGTGGGCTACATCATCCCCGCGACCTTCCTTTCGCAGATGGCCAATGCGCGCTTCCAGGGCCAGTGGCAGGCCGACCTGTTCTGGCCCGGTTTCGGCCTGGCCGCGGCCGTGGGCGTGGCCCTGGCCAGCCTGCGTCGGCACACCCCACACAGCACCCGGCAATGGCTGATGGCGACCTTGTGGCTGCAGGCCGCCGGGGTCTTTGCCTGCCTGCTGGGCAGTGGCCTGGGGCTGGTATTGGGCGTGTTGCTGTGCGGCACGCCGTTCCTGGCCTGCATGCAGTTGGTGATGCAGCGCTCCCGGGAACTGGCGCCGCAGTCGGCCCAGCGCAACGCCGGCCTGCTCACTGCCTGCTTTGCCGTGGGCCAGTTGAGCGGCCCGTTGCTGGCCGCCCTGAGCAGCTACTTCAGCGGCGACCTGCAACTGGCGCTGGTGGTGGCGGGCTGCGGCTTGCTGATCGGCGCCAGCCTGCTCTGGCAACTGCGACCAAGGGCACAGCGCTGTGCGGTCGTCTCGTGAAGCGCGGGCTACAACAAGCGCTGGATCCGCCGCCGCAGCCACTGTTCGGCGCTGACGAAGGTAATACCCAGCAGCACCAGCATTGCCCCCAGCACGAAGTTGAGGCTCAAGGGCTCGTCCAGTAACAGCACGCCGAAGGTCACGCCGAACATCGGGGTCATGAAGGAAAACACTGCCAGGTTCGCCGCCAGATAACGCCGCAGCAGCCAGAACCAGGTCAGGTAGCTGAAGAACGATACCACCAGCCCCTGGAACAACACGCTGGCCACCGCTACCGGCGTCAGGCTGACCTGGGTCACCTGGCCGCTGAGCACGGCGATCAGCAACAGGCCGACGAAACCGACGATCAACTGATAGAACAGGGTTAGGGTCGCCGGCGCCTCGGACAGCCGCGAAGCCCGCACCACCACTGTGGTCGCGCCCCAGGCCAGCCCCGCCAGCAGTCCCAGAATGTCGCCCAGGAGCATGCGCCGGTCCAGGTTGTCCAGGGAGATCCCGCCGGCAAAGGCAATGCTGATGCCGATAAAGGCCAGGGCAATCCCCAACCATTGCAAGGGCCGCAAGCGTTCGCTGGGCAACAGCCAATTGACCCCAAGGGCGGTGAAGATCGGTGCGGTGTAGAGAAACACCGACATGTGCGCGGCACTGGTGAGCTTCAGGCCTTCGGCGATAAACAGGAACTCCAGGCCGAACAGAGCGCCGGCCAGCAAGCCGCCGCGCCAGGTACTGGAAACCTGGGACCAGCCGCCTTTCCAGCACATCAGTAGAGCCACCAGCAGCGCCGAGATCCCCGAACGGGCGGCCGCCTGCATGATGGGCGCAATGTCCGCCGCAGCCCACTTGATCATCACCTGCTGCACGCCCCAGATCAGGCACAGCCCCAACATCACCTGCAGGGCAAACCCATCGGCGTTGCGCCGTTCGATGCTCACCGCCATACCTCACATTGATTCAATGACATGACCCCTACCCGAAATAAAGAACTGCCGCCGCGCCTGACGGGTCCCCTGGAGCAGACCTAGTTCCCGCCGTTTGCGCCAGGCGCCCAGCGGCAGGCACAGAAGACGCCGAAACTGCAGGCCAGGGCACTGGCCAGCATGCCCCAGGCCATGTCCAGCAGCGCCAGGGAAGCCGACCAGCCCTGCAAGGTCGCCCAGTTGCTCAGGTCATAAGTGCCGTAGGCCACCAGCCCGAGCAGCGCCCCCAGGCACGCAGCCCGGCGCCAGCCGCCCTGCTGCAGGGCGGGCCGCACGGCGAACAGCAGGCAACCGCTAACGTAGAGGAGGTAGAACAGCGCTGCCGGCAACAGCCGTGGCTGTTCCAGCAGCAGCGCGCCCAACTGGGCCCGGTAGGTTTCGCCCATCATCAGCCCTAGCCAGAGCGCGTCGAGTAGCAGGAACGCCAGCAAGGTGGCGAGCCAGGCAACCAGCGTGGTTTTCATAAGCCTCGCCCGCCGCGTGAAGTGAGTCTCAGCTTAGCTCGATACGATCCGCGTGAATGACAATCTGGCCCTGCTTGTAGAGGGCACCGATGGCTTTCTTGAAGTTGCCCTTGCTAACCCCGAACAAACTGCTGATCAAGGCCGGGTCGCTCTTGTCGCTGACCGCCAGCGAGCCATCGTTTTCCCGCAACTTGGCGAGGATCTTCGAGTTCAGGCTGGTGGCCGCCTGTTCACCGACAGGTTGCAGACTCAGGCTGATCTTGCCGTCGGCGCGCACTTCCTTGATGAAACCTTTCTCTTGCATCCCCGAGCGCAGGAACTTGAACACTTCGTTCTTGTGGATCAGGCCCCAGTGCTTGTTGTTGATGATGGCCTTGAAGCCCATGTCGGTGGACTCGGCCACCAGCAAGTCGATTTCCTGGCCGGCCTTGTAGTTGGCCGGCGTCTTGTCCAGGTAGCGGTCCAGACGGGCCGTGGCGGTGATACGGCGAGTGTGCTTGTCCAGGTAGACATGCACCACGCAGTATTCGCCGGCGTTCATCTGGCGCTTTTCCTCGGAGTACGGCAGCAGCAGATCCTTGGGCAGCCCCCAGTCCAGGAACACCCCGATACTGTTAACTTCGACGACTTTAAGACTGGCGAACTCACCAACTTGAACTTTCGGCTTTTCGGTAGTTGCGATTAACTTGTCAGCACTGTCCAAGTAAACAAAAACATTCAGCCAGTCTTCATCTTCACTGGGAATGTCCTTGGGGATATAACGATTGGGCAGCAATATTTCGCCGTCTGCCCCACCGTCCAGATACAAACCAAAGTTAGTGTGTTTAACCACTTGCAAACTGTTGTAGCGCCCGACTAAAGCCATTTCCAATACCCTCATTGCGTGGGCGGCATTCTACCTGTTTTCCAGGCCTGCGTTGACGCTCCTGAATCGCTGGCCACGAAATCCTTGATTTTTCTGGCGTTCCCGGCGCTCAACCGGCCGCTCGTCAGGCAAACAGCCGTGCATAGAGCCTTTGCGGAGCACAGCGAGAGGGCATTTTTTTCGATGGGTCCTTAGTTAAAACAGCGACTTAGGAAAATATCCGAAAAATAAACTTAGGAAAAACAGCAGGAAGCGCCTTTCTGTTCCAGGGGATATTTACCAAGCAATTGTCAAGTATTTCTGATAAGATGCCTGGCCAAATTAATTTTCCCGAAAGGTTAAATGGCCGCCATGCGAGTAAAAGCCTCCAACAGCAAAGCAAAACCAGCTCCCGCCGTTGAAACCAGTGAATCGATCAACGAACAGATCGCAGCGTTCCTGAAATCGGGCGGCGAAATCCAGCAGATCGCCAAAGGCGTCAGCGGCCAGACTTTCGGCCCGTCCAAGCAGATCAGCCTGGGCAAGAAGTAACTCCCCCGCGCATTATCCTGGTCCCTTAGCGCTTTGCCCCCAAAGCGCTAGGACTGGCACCCGCTCTCCTCCCCACTACCAGCAAATCGACGAACGGCCTTCAGCCAATGGCATTCGCCGGTATCCTTTACCCCCTCTAGATCAATCGTTTCAGCCGCCTTTCAGGTTGTCGCTCCGCGCAGTTCAGGGAGTGCTGCATGCTCAAATCCGCGTTGCTGGCCTGCAGCCTGCTGTTGGCCTGCCCCATTGCCCATGGGCAAATCTTCCAGCGCGAGCTGGGGGATTTCGACCTCAAGCTGGGCACCAGCCCCAGCCGCAGCATGGCCCAGGGCCTGGTCAAGCCGTCTTCCAGCGGCTCGTTCCACGGCGGCCTCGACCTGAGCCACGACAGTGGCTGGTATGCCGGCCAGTGGGCCCCCAGCATGGGCCTGAGCCCCTCCAGCAAACTGGAGGTGGATTCCTACCTGGGCTTCAAGCAGCCCTTCGACCAGACCCTGGGCTACGAACTGGGAATGATCCACTACAACTACCCGCAGTTGCGGACCCAGGACAGCCAGGAATTCTACGGCGGCCTGACCCTGCTCGGTAGCCGCTTCGGCGCGGCCTTCAGCAATGACCCGGACAAACGCAACAGCACCCTGTTCGCTGACCTGGGCGGCAACGTACCGTTCGGCATTGGCGTCAGCGTCAAATACACCACCCATCAACTGAACAATGGCGTCTCGATCGCCGACGGCGGCTACGTGGCCGGCTTCAATGACTGGTCGATCAAGCTCTCGCGCCCCTGGCTGGGGATCGACCTGAACCTGATCTACAGTGACTCCAGCCTCAGCGGCAACGACTGCAGCGCCTACTCCGGGCATAACCCGCAATGCGACGGCCTGCTCACCTTCAAGGCCGAACGGGCGTTCTACTGAACGTCTGAACTGCGAGGCACCTTCAGGGTTCAGATACAGCAACCCGCACTCGCAAGGACTCGAACATGGCGCGCCGCTGGCACCTCCTCATTCCGCTCCTGATCATCAGCCTGCTGCTGGGCGCCTGTAGCCGGGTCGGCCTGGCCTATCGCAACCTGGATGTGATCATTCCCTGGAACCTCAACGACTACCTGGACATGAACAGCGAGCAGAAGAGCTGGTTCAACCAGCGCCTGCAGCAGCACCTGAGCTGGCATTGCACCACCCAGCTTCCGGGTTACCTGGACTGGCTCGACCGCCTGCAACTGATGGTGCAGAACAACCAGGTCAGCGACCAGGGCTTGCAAGAGCGCACCCGGGAAGCCAAGCAAGCCATCGCCGAAACCGCCCAGCAGATCACCCCGTCCGCCGTGGAGCTGCTCCAGGGTCTGAACGACCAGCAAGTCAAAGAGATGAATTCCGCCTTCGCCAAGGACCTGCAGGAACACCAGGAGCAATACCTCAAGCCGCCGTTGGCGCAACAGATAGAGCAGCGCAGCCAACGCATGAGCAAGCGCCTGAACGCCTGGCTCGGCCCCTTGAGCCCGAGCCAGCAGCAACGGGTGGAACAATGGTCCAGCAGCCTGGGCCAGCAGAACCAGCAGTGGATCGCCAACCGAGCCCACTGGCAGGCGCAATTCAGCGCGGCCGTGGAGCAACGGCAAAACAGCGATTTCCCACAACGTATCGAGCAATTGCTGGTACACCGCGAGAGCTTATGGACGCCGGACTATCGCCAAGCGTACGCCCACACCGAACAGGCCGCACGCAGCCTGCTGGTGGACCTGATGGCACAAAGCACCCCGGCCCAGCGCCAGCGCCTGCTGAAGAAAATCGACGGAGTGCGCAAGGACTTCGCCGAGCTCAAATGCCTGCAGAACGCCCGCCAGGGCTAGGCGCAACCTAGGCGATCTGGGCCTTGGAGGCCACCTGATCGAAGGTCGCCGAATCCAGCGCATCGGCCTGCTCATCCAGCACCTGGCGCGGGTGATCATTGCCCGGGATGCTGCTGTCAATCAGGCACAGCAGGCTGGAACCACGGGGCGTGAGCACGAAGTTCTCGCCATTGCCGCCCTCCTCTTCCGGCCGGCTTTCGATAAAGCCACGGTCCAGCAGTAACTTTTCGTACTCGGTGGCGGTGACTTTCAGGTCATCCAGATTGCCGGTGGGCTCGCCTTCCGCCGCCTTGGCCGCCGCATGCTGCTCGGCATAGGGTCGCGGAGTGAAGCTGTGGCCGGCGCCGTTCTGCACTTCGTGCAGCAGTCGTTCGATCAGATCCCAGTTATAAGTCGTCATCCTGATTCAACCTCCAGACAAGAGAATGAAATGCCTTCACAAGTTGTGACCGGCAGGCCATTCAGCCGTTCAGGAAATCCACCCCAGGCCGCCGCCCCCTGATCGGAAAACCGCTGGGCGGTTTGTCGATCCACTCCAGCGCCAAACGACTAGCGTGTGTAAGACCCATCGCCCCCACTGCCTTGAGGAGAGATGTCATGTCCGTTACCGAGCATCCCGTGGTCTCCCGGGAACAATGGCTGCAAGCCCGCAAACAGCACCTGATCCACGAAAAGGCCTTTACTCGCCAGCGCGACCAGCTCAGCGCCGAACGCCGGGCGCTGCCCTGGGTAAAAATCGACAAGCCCTATCAGTTTCATGGCCCCGATGGCCCGCTGGGCCTGGCCGATCTGTTTGGCGACCACAGCCAACTGCTGGTCTACCACTTCATGTTTGCCGAAGGTTGGGAGGAAGGCTGCAAGGGCTGCTCGTTCGTCGCCGACCACTTCGATGGCGCCAACCAGCACCTGGCCCACCACGATGTAGCGCTGGTGGCCATCTCCCACGCCCCTCATGCCGAGTTCCAGGCCTTTCGCCAGCGCATGGGTTGGCATTTCGATTGGTATTCCAGCGCCGGCGACGACTTCAACCAGGACTTCGGCGTCAGCCTCAGCGCCGAGCAACTGGCCCAGGGCACTGCCAGCTACAACTACGAACAGGCCAGTGGTAATGAGCAGGAGTTGCCCGGGCTCAGCGTCTTCTACCGCAACCCGCAAGGTGAGATATTCCACACCTATTCCACCTATGCCCGCGGGCTGGACCTGTTGCTGGGGGCCTACAACTTCCTCGACCTGACGCCCAAGGGGCGCAACGAAGAGCAGATCATGGGCTGGGTCCGGCACCACGATCGCTACCAGGCAACGCCCCAGGGCAAGAGCAGCAGTTGCTGTTGTGACGATTGAGAACCTGTTCGCCGGCAGAACCTGCCGCAGGAGCCAGCTTGCCGGCGAATCGCACTCACAAACGGCACAAATCTGCGGCAGACTGTGACGACCCACCCAGCCAACTAAGCTGTAGACATGAGCGCCGCCTATCACAGCCTCCACGAATACACCCTGCGCATGAGCCGGGTGCTGGAGCATATCGACCAACACCTGGACCAACCCCTGGAGCTGGCGGACCTGGCGCGGGTCGCCCATTTCTCGCCCTACCACTTCCACCGCCTGTTCAGCGCCTGGGTCGGCGAGCCCCTGGGTGCCTACCTGCGCCGCCGACGCCTGGCCTGCGGCGCCTACCTCATGGCCAGCCGCCCCTCGGCCTCAGTGCTGGAAATTGCCCTGGAAGTCGGCTTCGGCTCCGGCGAGGCATTTTCCCGGGCCTTCAAACAGCACTTCTCGGTCTCCCCCAGCACCTGGCGCGATACCGAGCCCAAACGCTGGCACCGCCGCCTGGACGACATCCGCGAACGCCGCCTGCGTGAATTGCGCAATCCTGATCAGACCCACATCCCCGCCTTCGACGATCCTGACGCCTTCATTCACCTGAAGGAAACCGCGATGAAGGTCACCCTGCAGCAACTACCCGCCACCCGCGTGGCCTACCTGCGCTATATCGGCGCCTACGGCCCGGGCATTGGCATTTTCTGGCGCGAAACCGCCGCGCCGTGGATGCTCGAACATCAACTTTTCAACCGCGTGCGCTACGGCATCGGCCACGACGACCCGGACCTCACCCCCGCCGACAAATGCCGCTACGACGCCTGCGTGGAAGTGCCCGAAGACTTCAAGGCCAGCGCCCCGGCCGTCGTCACCACCCTGCCCGGCGGCCTCTACGCCGTGGCCCACTACCGCGGCCTGGGCCCGGCTATCGCCGACGCCTGGATCGAACTATGCCGCGACTGGCTGCCCAAGAGCGGCCTGCAATTCGACCCGCGCCCGGCCTTCGAACGCTACCCGGCGGATGCCTTCTACGACGTCAAGACCGGGGAGCTGGAGTGTGAGATCTGCATTCCGGTGAAAAAGCTATAACCCAAAAAGCACGTTGATCCCCCTGTAGGAGCTCGCTCGCGAACAACGCCAACGATAACGCGCCGCTACTGAAAGAACGCGACGCCCTGGCGCTCATCGCGAGCGAGCTCGCTCCTACAATCCCCCCACACACTCACTCAACGAGAAGGAATGGCCGTGATATCGCGAACGATGAACCTCGGCAGAGCACGAATGTAGAAGTTCTCCACATCCGAGTTACCGCTGTTGGTGATCGCCCCCAACATGGTCTTCATATTGCGCAACTGGCCCATGGCCCCGGCAGGCTGCAAACCATCGCGCTCCTGGGCGAAATGCAACACCTCGGCGCCGTCGCGCTTGACCTGCACCTTGTAGCCAAAGTCGACACTGGCAAGGATCGTATTGTCATCGACGACCATCGACACCAGCCCGCCCTGGGAATCACTGAGGCGGCGCTTGTACACCGCATCTACATCCAGCAGGTAGTCGGCACTGTCCTTGGTGGCGGCGTAGCGATTGGCATTGCCCAACTGCCGGATCAACTCCATGCCCAGTTGCTGACGCAACTTGTCCTCAGGCAGAAAACGCTCGCTCTCGCCGACCAACTGCAGGTTGAAGGTATCGATCCAGTAAGTGGCGGTAGCGGGAATCCGTACCGGTTTGGGCGAGATGTAATAGTCCGGTGTGGAAGCACAACCGGCGAGCAAAGCGAGGGTGAAGAGCAGAGACAACAGACGCATGACGGATCTTCCTTGAGAGGTTTTCAACAACGCACCGCCACCTGAAAACCACCTGTGGCATGGCGATAAGCGGCGGCATTGTAAGCCAGGAAAATCACGGAGGACCGGCTTGAACAGGTCCTCTAGACAAATTAGGAATTGCCTTACAGCAGAAGCAGACAATCCAGTAGGAATGAGGCTTAAAGGACAGGGAGGAACGCTGGATATAGTCGAGGGAGCGTTGAAAGAACGACCGGGTTTGGCGACCTGATTTACGGAGTCCTCAGTCAAACTAAAGAGGCTCAATAAATGACGCGTTATCAAGCTATAACCGGCCACGACTGCAACATCCCCTCCCAGCTGATCGATACCCAAGCTCCCATAGACGTCCTGCACGATGCAGCGGCGTATCGCATTCGCGCTGTTACTCAACTGCTGAAGAACTTCGCGATTTCTGATGACACGCCCAGAGGTGCAGTGGTGCTGCAGGAACTGTCGCAGGTGTGCAGCATTTTGCTGCGCGATGGATGTGATTTGATAGATGTGACGACAAGGCGAATGCAGGAGCAGGTGCTCCAGTAAGCAAAAAAGGGCGGCTTGATCGGGCTGTGTGAAAACGCAGTCTGTTAAGAATTCGCATGAACAGAAAGGGGCGGTATAAAGCCGCACGACTTCAACCTTGATATCTACGGTTCTCAAAATCAGCGGAGGCTGAAGTCAGCCAGAAATACATGACTACTTCAGACCATCCTTAACTTTTTAGCCAATGTAGCCTTCATTAGCTTCAACGTTAGACATCCGCTCTCCAAATCATCATTTAGAGCGAATATGACCTGCGCCCTATCAAAAATATAACCAGCTAAAAAATTGACTCCATTGATTCAATTGCATTAACAACAACCGACTCCTCTTCAGCCTTTAGAAGCACTAAGAGAATACGCAGGGCCCGCTCATCATTCGAATCGCCAAGGGACTTTGCGTACCGACCTCGCCACACTCCAGACTTCACCGATAGCACAGACTCGAGTTCATCCCAACTCACATTATCAAACTGAGAGACTTTGGAGGCTGCGATATCAATACCTACATCAGACCAACAATCTTCTTAGCCTATAGAGGCTAGTAAAAAACCATACTCTTTGAACAGGCTTCACCTATCAAAATTTCGTTGGGTCCGTGCAGTCCCTACCACAAGGATAGCTAGCAGTAACGCGATCCCCCACCTTGATCACCTCAACTCCATTGACTGTTGTTTGATGCAACGAGACGCCATCGGATCTAGGCGCGAGCGCCGGGCTATTTCCGGTAGCCCAAACAGCACTCATAGTTTGCGTATCAGTCCAGGACGAGGGGAACAAGGTACTCGTTTTAATCTTCGAAACATTTCCATCAGCAAACTGTGTCACTAATTTTGTATTTCGTGTCCCATCCACGTTAGCCAACAACACCTCCACAGCATAATCGAGGTTTGAATTGTTTATTTCGCCCGAATGAGCGCCAATGATTTCGTTCTTCTTCCGCCAGACGATGTATATGTAACCCAGCTATTTGGACACCTCCCACTTACGCCATTAGCATTAACGTCTACCTGCAGAATATTTTAATTAATCTCAAGTCAATAGCCCCACAAACGTTAAAGACAAGAACCTAGCCGTCTCTTCAGTATCAAAAACTTAATCACAAATGAAAAATCTTTCACCCACTATTATTCCAGTTTCGTTCAGCTCGCCCCTCTCCACCCTTGACTTTAAATACAACCACCGCGCCTTACTTCATAAAGAGTATCAGGAGGGGCTTGATACTTCTCAAAGTCAGAAATCACCACATCAAACATCTCAGAAAAGCAAATTCTTTTAACGACCTCCACCTGACTACTATCCGTTATAGAAAAACATATCTTTTCAGACTTACATATTGAAAATATATCCCCTATAGCACCCAACAATATCTTAACCCTGTCTTTAGGGTGACAAGGAAACCCAATATCTGAGAAGTCAGGATCATATTCATTATAATCCGTCAAATATGTTGCATTAGGATACCCCGGACTATCCCCTATCAAAAAAATAAAAGTGTCTATATCAGGAATAAATTCTGACGGATAATTAAAAAGCTCATTACTCCTTATCCTCTGAATCCCCAATTTACTTTTTGAGATATATTCTTCCAACGCCATCCAGGACTCCAGACTTGGAGCAGGGTAAACATAACCACAAACATCATTTGACATAACCGTCCTCCTCTACTTATCTAGAATCCAAGCTCCAACAGGCTTACCATCAGCATCGATTTCGCGATAATACTGTTTATCCACAAACCCCCGACTATTATATTCAATCTTATGCTCATGGGGCACTGCTCGCCCATCCACACCATACCCTAAACTACCGTGACTTCTTTGTTGGCCATAGTCTTCCCGTGAAAAGGTCCGTCCTTGACCATCATAGTAAGTTACACTTTTACTTCCATCCGCACGAGAGATTTCATATATAGAGTTTGGTGCTGCTGTTTTAGGAGCCTTACCTGAAGACACAACAACATGATCAATAATAGGTTTACTAGTACCTGAAGCCGCTACTTTTCCACTTGTAGCACCGTTTCCACCTTTACCCTTCCCGCCCAGAAAACCGCCCATTGCCGCAACAAGCTTACTTACCCAGGCAGCTTTTTCCGGCGAAACTCCTTTACTCTCAAGAGCAGACTCAGTCTGAGCCTGAATGAGAACCCCTATAGCAGCTGTATTCTGCAACTGATAACGATGCAAGTCTTCCTTAAACATCGAAGGAATACTGTCATCAAAATACATCTTTCCAAGACGCTCCTGCAGGCTATTTCTGTCATGCAGGAGATCCCCATACAAGAACGTGCAAAGGGCTGGATTTTTAGCACAATCGGCCGCCAATTCATCATCAAGCTTAACGCTCTGTTTTCTAAACCGCTCCCTGACCTCATCACAGTTTCCAAGAGCTTTACAGTTACGCGCCTGCTCCTCTAAGTCGTCAATTTCTTGATGCCCTGCATAGTTGTACTGCGTTGCGTTTTTTGCAACCCAGCCGCCCTTCTCTATCGATTGCGCATCCGCATCTCTCTGCGCAGCAGCTGCTAGCACACCCACAATCTGCGAGTTCATGGACAGTAGTGTCTTGTTACCACTCACCAGTTTGTCCAACTGGACAACCACAGCTTCATTTACACCCGCCGCCAAAGCGCCGGTCTTGAAGTCGCCGCCAGTTGCTTTTGACAGAAGGCCGCCAACCATGGCGTGGATCAATATTTTGGGAGGCATGCCGTCGTTCAAAACACCTTTGGTGTAATCACCCACCGCATTGAAGCTGGCCGCCGCCAAGGTGTTGAACAAGGCACTTTTCAGTGCATCACTTGCACTGCCACCCTGCCCCAGAGCCTTGCTCAACAGCATGGAAGTGCCGCTCTGCAGTGTTTGGCTCGCAGCAAATTGCCCAACACCTGTCCAAGTGCTGAGGTTCGGCCCAATAACCTGATTCGTTGCCGTATCAGTATGAGTGCCAGTCCAACCGTCAAAGTAAGCAGATGTAAGCCCCGCAGTAACACCAGAGATCACATACCCTTTCATCGCGTTGGAAGAGGTCACATCCTTGAATACAGCACCAAGGTTGCCACCGTTATTGATAAAGCTGACGGTCGCATTGGTCGACGCCCCCGTCGCAACAGCTCCCACAACCGCACCGGTAGTACCACCACCGACCAGACTACCCGCCATAGGCCCAATCACGGCGCCCATCACAATCGCAATAATGATCTGCGAAGCCGGCCCCAGCCCGGAGTTGCTGTACTTGTAGGAGTCGTGGATCTCCTTCACCACCCGCCAATCAACATCGCCGCGTTTCTCGGCCTCTTTGAGCCACGCCAGTTGCGGGTCGGCCTTGACCATCGCGTCGATGCTCTGGCTGACGGTTTGCTGGTTGACCTGCCTCACATCGATCTTCAGGCCATCAACGGCCTTGATCACGATATTGCCGGCCGCCACCATCTGGGTCTGGCGCAGGGTTTCGTCGGTATTGCCCTTGCCTTTGGAGGACACCCAGAAGGAGTTGTTATTGGTCTTCTCGTGACTCTCCTGGTGCAGATCCTTCACCCCTTCAAAGGTTATAGCGCCGCCGCTATCCAGGGTGATGTCCTTGCCGCTCTCCAGCTTGGCGACCTGATACCTCTGGTCACCGTCGCTCTTGAGGGTCAGGTTGCCATCGGCGCTGATCTCGCTGCCGATATGTGTGGTGCGGGTGACTTCGTCACGCTGGGTCTTGAGGTTGCCCCAGCCCCCCTTCTTCTTCATGTCATACAGCGAATGCTCACTGTCCTGCTCCGCCAGCAGGTTCAGTTCGCCACCGGCCACCAGATAGGCTTCATCCCCGGCCTTGACCTTGCTGGAAATCAGGGTCATGTCCTGGCCGGACTTGAGCGTCACATCCCCGCCCGCTGTCACCGTGGTGGCTTGTTGGTGGACGCGATCCTCTTCGCTCTTGGTGGTACCGGTCTTGCTGGCCCAGTGTTGTTCATTGGCGGCCGAGGCCAAGGTCAGGTTGTCCTTGGCCGTCATCGAGACGTCGCCCTTGACGTCAATCTGGCTGGCGATGGCGGTGACGTTGCCTCCGGCCTCAATGCTCAGGTCGCCGCCGCTCTCCAGGGTGGCGCCGTGCTGGGTTTTGCTCTGGTCGAGGTTGCCGATGCCACGGTCGTTGCTGACCACTTGCTCGACGGCGTTGAGGCTGACGTTGCGACCGGCCTTGATGCGGGTGTCGCCACCGCTGTGCAGGACGCTGCCGTTGCTGTCGAAGTCCCGTTCGGCATCGATGCTCAGGCTGTTACCGGCTTCGATGCGGGCGGCGCTGTCGAGGAAGTCGCGACGCTGCTCGCGGACGTAGGCTGCGCTGCTGCTCTGGTGGGTGGTCAGGGTGCGGTCGTTGATCACGTCGCCCTGGGTGGTGGTCAGGGTGACGTCGCGCCCGGCGATGATGCCGCCGGCGCGGTTGACCAGGTAGTCGCCCGCCAGCAGGTCCTGGCGGTTGCCCGCCTCTGCCAACCCACTATTGACCAGGTTCGCCCCCGCCACCGCCGACAGGTCATTAGCCGCGCGCAGGGTGCCGACGTTGTTCAAGTCCTTGCCGGCAATCAGGCTCACGTCCTTGCCCGCGATCAGGGAGCCGTTGGGCGCCAGGCGGTTGTTGGCCTGGGCCAGGTACAGCACGGGTACCAGCACCTGTTCGCCGTTCACTTCATGGCTTTCCAGCCAGACGATGTCGTGGGTCAGGGCGGCGACTTGCTCGGAGGTCAGGGTCACGCCCACCGAGAGATCAAGCTGTTGCTTGCTCTGGATGGCGTTGTCCATCAGGTGCTTGAAGAGCTTTTCGTTGCTGTCCTGGCCGTCGATAAAGCGCTGGCCGGTGCGGGCCACCATGGCTTGCTGGATGAGTTTCTGTTCGTAGAAACCGTCCCCCAGGCGTTTGGCGCTTTCATCGGGGTTGTAGCCCAGGTTGGACAGCAGGTAGTCCGAGCTCATGAACTGCTTGAGGTTGGTCAGCGCCGGGTTGGTTTCGATCAGGTACTTGTGCGGCCGGGACAGGCTCGCGGCGTCCGGCAGGCCGGCGATCTGCGCAGGCGTCGGGGCCTGGGCCAGGGTGCTGCCCTGGCCGCTGAGGCGGAACAGGCCGTTGCCGCCGGTGGGCAGGGTGAAGCCCGGCAGCTCCAGGGGGTTGACCTGTTGCTGGGCCAGTTCCGGGGGCAGTTGCGGGTTGATCCGGATCGGCGTCGAGTAGCCGTTGCCAACGCCGGTGTCGGTCAGGGTCTTGCCGGCGCCGACGTACTCGTAAAAGGAGCGGATCACGCTGTTGTCGAGGGTCTGGTCAGCCTTGAGGTTGACCTTGCCACCGGCCTGGATGGTGGCGGCGAAGGATTGGTCGCCGTCCACCACCTTGCTGCTGGAGGACAGCATCACCCCGGTCCAGGCAATGAAGGCGCTGAGGTCGGAGGCGAAGCTGCTCGAAGGCGTCGGGTTGTTGCGGGCGTTGAACGCGGCGGCTAGGGCTGCGGCGGTGCCGGTTTCGTTGACGAAGCTCCAGTAGCGCCGCAGGGTGGTGATTTCCTGGGGTTGCAGGCCCTGGTTGTGGACGGTCTCGGCCTTGATGTTGATGTCGCCGGCCGCGGTAATCAGGCTGCTGGTGTTGGTCAGGGTCTGGGTGTCGATCTGCAGGTCGGCGCCGCTGTTGAGGCTGGCGGCGGCGCTACTGTTGGTCACCCGCAGGCGGTCGGTCTCGGCCACTTCCCACAGGCCGTTGATGCGGCCACCGCCACGGTCGTCGCAACCGGCGACGGGAATCAGGGTGCAGGACAGGCGGGTGATGCTGGCGGCACTCTTTTCGTGCTCGGTGTACTGCAACACGTCCATGACGTTGTTGAGGGTGCTGGCGGCGATGGTCAGCTTGCCCAGGCTTTCGATATCCCCGGAGCGGTTGTCCAGCAGGTCGGCCCTGGCTTGCTGGTCGTCCTTGGCGATCAGCGCGGCACCCAGGCTGTACACCTGGGCATAGCGGTTGGTGAAACTGTTGGTCAGCAACTGCATATTGCCGCCGCTGGAGATCAGGCCATGGTCGTTGACCAGGGTGGCGGCGTTGAGGCTCAGGTCTTCGCCGCTGCCCAGGGTACCGAGGTTGTGGATGCTGGCGGCATTCAGCAGCAGCTTCTGGCTGGCGGTGATACGCCCGGCGCTGTTCAGCGCACCGTCGATCTTCAGGGTGCCGTTGGCGCCACCGGCGATGCTGGCGCTGTCCGCCAGGTCCAGTTGGGCGGCATGCAGGTCCAGTTGACCAATGCTGCTCAGGCGCCCCTTGCCGCTGTAGTTGCCGTTCAGGTCGAGGTTGAGCGCGGCGTCACTGCCGATCAGGCCGTCGTTGTTCCAGTGGCTGCCGCTGCCGGTCAGGCCGGTGCCCGCCAGGAGCTGGCCGTCGGCGGTCTGGGTCAGGTGGTCGACCTTGACCAGCAACCGGTCGGCCTGGATTGCACTGCTGTTGGTCCAGCGCTCGGCTTCCAGGGTCAGTTGGCCGGCGGTCTTCAGACGGCCGCCGACGTCTTCGAGGTTGGCCATGGAGATGCCGAACACGCCACTGCCGCTGTGCAGCAGGCTGCCGCCGCGGTTGTTGAAGCCGCCGGCGTCGAAGGCCAGGTCGTTGTTGGCGGTTTCCAGGGAGCCGTCGCGGTTGTCGAAGGTGCCAGCGATGCTGAACCGGGTCTTGCTGGCCAGGCCCAGGGCCCGCAGTTGCCCGCGCTGGTTGTCCAGGCTGGCAGCAGCGGTGGCCAGGGTACTGCCGCTTTCGATCAGGCCCTGGCGGTTGTTCAGGGCACCAGCGAGCTCCAGCTCGATCTGCCGGGCGCTGATCTGGCCGGCGCTGTTGTCCAGCTCTCTGGCGCTGATATGCAGAGCCTGCTGGGCGAAGAGCGCGCCGTCGCGGTTGTCGAGGCGGCCATCGGCCGCGGTTTCCAGGGTGGCGCCGCCGTTGAGGGCGGACACCTTGCCGGCCCTGTTGTCGAGGTGGCCCGCCTTGAGCGTCAGGTCGCCCTGCTGGGCAATCACTTGTCCGCCTTGGTTACCGGCGTCGGCCGCCACATCGAGGCCCAGGGTGGTCTTGGCCTGCAGCAGGCCTCTGGCGTTATCCAGACGCTCGGCATTGAGTTGCAGGTCGGCTTCGCGGCTGAGGATCTCTCCGCCATCGCTGTTCTGCACTTCGCCACTGGCGCTGATCAACACCGACTCATTGGCCGCGACCCGGCCCTTCTGTCGGTTGTCCAAGTGTTCGGTGAACAGCCGCAGCCACTGCTGGCTGGAGAGTTCGCCGCCCTGGTTCTCAACCTTAGTGCTGCGCTTGAGCAGCAAAGGGCCAGCGGCGGACAGGGTGCCCTGGTTGTTGATCAAGTGTCCCAGCAGGTCGAGGGTAACGCCCTGCTTGCCGGTGAAGGTGCCGTGGCTGTTGTCCAGGTCGCTGCCGATGAACCCCAGGTCGCCGGCGGCGTTGACCGTGCCGCCCTGGTTGCCCAGGGTCATGGCCTGCAGGGTCAGGGTGGCGGCGCTGTCGATGGAGCCGCCCTGACTGTTGTCCAGCCGGTCGCTGAGTTTAAGGCTCTGTGCCCCCCCGCTGGAGATCACGCCCTTGAGGCTGTTGTCGAGGCTGGCGGCCTTGACGTCCAGGGCCTGCTGGCTGACCAGGGCGCCGCCCTGGCTGTTGTTCAAGGCGTCGCTGAGGGTGACCTCGACACCGCCCTTGAGGCTGGAGACGGTGCCCTTGTTGCTGTTGTTCAAGCCCGTGCCATTGAGGGTCA
>Ga0157371_10001742_pt1 | contig 22040 bp, 19 predicted proteins | sample C45metaG_FD_113462 | JGI IMG/M metagenome (GOLD analysis project Ga0157371, IMG submission 113462) | Corn rhizosphere microbial communities from Kellogg Biological Station, Michigan, USA - C4-5 metaG | ecosystem: Host-associated > Plants > Roots > Rhizosphere > Soil | place: USA: Michigan...
AAACAAGTGACTGAACAACCTACACAAATGACACAATCACGGAGAACCGCATGAAGCTTTATCAATTGATTAACATCACTATCAAAATGGGTACAACTGCGACTGTTGCAGCAGGTATTCAAAGTTTTTACCAAGATGAGGCAGCTAAAGGTAAGTTACTTGGAGTATTTTTCTCTGATATAGGCGAGCTCAACCAAGTTGTTGTATTACGCAGCTATGCTTCACAACAAGAATTAGATGATGAAAATACGCGTTTAGCAGCACAAGAAAACTTGTTTGGAGCATCTGAAAATATTATTAGATATTCAGTAGAAAATTTTGCTGGTTTTGATTTCTTACCAGAAGTTGAGGTGGGTGAATTTGGTCCTGTATATGAAATCCGCACTTATGAGTTGAAACATGGTGGTGTCCCTCATGTCCTTGAAGCATGGAAAAATGCAGTGCCAACTCGGACTCAATACTCAAAATTAACAATAGCGATGTATGCTCTTGATGGCACACCTCGTATTGTAAGTATTTGGCCATATGCGTCATTGAATGAGCGTTCGGAAGTTCGTGCTAAATCGGTTGCAGATGGTATTTGGCCACCAAAAGGTGGTCCACAATGGTTAACGCATGAAATGCGGTCAATGATTGCACTACCAACTTCAGTATCGCCACTGAAATAAAACTTTAGAACGAGTCTATTAACTTAATAGACTCGTTCTAAATAAATACAACTATATTATAGTATTTTAAATGAACTATATAATTTTTAATATTTAAAGGCTTACTTATTTTTTATCTAAAAAATTAATAAAAATATAGAAATTTAGTATGTTTACTTTAAATTTTATTAAATCTAATCATATTTAATTGGATAATTATAAAGATGAAAGAGTTTTTGAAACTTGTAGATTAATATAATCCTTTAAAGGCATTTCTGGGCTGATTATAAATAAAAACTATTATATGAAACAAAATAAGTATTGGCATTTAGATGGGGATTTTTCCATTCTTAAACCGTTTTATGTACACGTTCCAGTAGGTAGCTGTCTCGGAAAATACAAGGGATTTGTTGTGTCTAACTTTGCCTGAACTTCGTATTCCGTTTTTATACCTTCAGTAACGCAGTATACGTTCAATTTTGCAGTTTAAGGAAATATTGATGTCGAATTCTGCTGTTGTTGATTCAGTTGCTTTTGCCTTAAGACAAGCTGAACTATCACAAACTGCGATTATTCCTATTCGTACTGAGCTCGGTGGTGAACAGGCAAATATGGATATCGCTTATGCAGTACAGGAAATCAATACTGTACGTGCACTCTCGGAAGGGCGCCGTTTAGTAGGTCGAAAAATTGGCCTCACTTCTAAAGTGGTACAAGCCCAACTTGGCGTAGATCAACCTGACTTTGGGATGTTATTTGCTGATATGGCATATGGCGATGGTGAACTCATTCCAGCGGGTAAGTTGATTCAGCCAAAAGTTGAAGCTGAAATTGCGCTCGTACTCAAAAAGGATTTAACCCAAGCCCGACATACATATGCAGACATTATTAGTGCAACTGACTATGCCTTACCGGCTATTGAAATAGTCGATAGTCGCATTGAGAACTGGAAAATCTCATTGATTGACACGGTTGCTGACAATGCATCAAGTGCAGCTTTTGTGTTGGGCTCACGTCCAGTACAGCTTAATCAACTTGATTTAGTTAACTGCAAAATGACGATGACTCGTGGTAATGAGGTCGTTTCGCAAGGTGTTGGTAAAGCTTGTTTAGCTAATCCATTGAATGCAGCAGTTTGGTTAGCTGATGAAATGGTAAGACGCGGACGTCCATTACAAGCAGGAGATATTGTCCTGACTGGGGCATTGGGTCCAATGGTGGTGGCTCATCCTGGGGATGAGTTTAAAGTTGAAATTGAAGGCTTCAATTCGGTTGTTGCATGCTTTGCTGCTGAATAAAGGATAAGGAAATGAAAAAGATAAAATGTGCCTTAATTGGTCCAGGAAATATTGGAACAGATTTGCTGTATAAATTGCAGCGTAGTGAAGTTTTAGAGCCAGTATGGATGGTTGGAATTGATCCTACTTCTGAAGGCTTAGCTCGTGCTGCAACAATGGGTTTAAAAACCACGGCTGAAGGCGTTGATGGTTTATTATCTCACGTACTTGAAGATGATATCAAAATTGCTTTTGATGCAACTTCAGCATATGTACATGCAGAGAACAGTCGCAAGCTCAATGAGCTTGGGGTGTTAATGATTGATTTGACTCCTGCGGCAATTGGTCCATTTTGTGTGCCGCCAGTGAATTTGGAAGCTTTGTTAGATGCTGGTGAAGTACCCAATGTAAATATGGTGACCTGTGGTGGGCAAGCAACTATTCCAATGGTCGCGGCAATTTCACGGGTACAAACGGTTAGCTATGCTGAAATCATTGCAACGGTTTCGACTAAATCGGTTGGCCCAGGTACGCGTAAAAATATTGATGAATTTACCCGTACAACTGCTGGAGCAATTGAAAAAGTTGGTGGTGCCAAACAAGGTAAAGCCATCATTATTATTAACCCGGCTGAACCACCATTAATGATGCGTGACACAGTACATTGTTTAGTTGAAGGAGAGCCTGACCAAGTTGCAATTACGGAATCAGTCAATGCCATGATCAAAGAAGTCCAAAAATATGTTCCGGGCTACAAACTCGTGAATGGACCTGTATTTGATGGCAATCGTGTTTCTATGTTTCTTGAAGTAGAAGGTCTAGGTGATTATTTACCGAAATATGCAGGTAACCTTGACATTATGACTGCGGCAGCTGCACGTACTGCAGAAATGTTTGCAGAACGCGTTTTATCTAATCAAAAAGCTGAAGTTGTTTAAGGAGAAACCGTATGTCTAAGATTATTGTGCATGATATGACTTTACGTGATGGTATGCATCCACAACGTCATCAAACTACAGTTGAGCAAATGATTGCCATTTCAACCGCGTTAGACGAAGCGGGTGTGCCATTAATTGAAGTGACTCATGGTGATGGCTTAGGGGGGAGTTCCGTTAACTACGGTTTCGCTGCTGCAACAGATGAAGAATATTTATCTGCTGTTGTGCCACGCATGAAAAATGCCAAGGTGTCAGCGTTGTTATTGCCTGGCATTGGAACAGTTGACCATTTAAAAATGGCACATGAGATTGGTGTTTCAACCATTCGTGTTGCAACACACTGTACAGAAGCAGACGTGTCTGAACAGCATATTACTGCTGCACGAAAATTGGGAATGGACACAGTAGGCTTTCTAATGTTGGCACATATGGCATCGCCACAACATTTGCTAGAAGAAGCAAAAAAAATGGTGTCTTACGGTGCTAACTGTATTTATGTCACTGACTCTGCTGGGTACATGTTGCCACAAGATGTTACCGATCGGGTTGGGTTACTTCGCCAAGAACTTGATAGCAGTATTGAGTTAGGTTTCCATGGTCACCATAACTTGGGTATGGGCGTTGCCAATACTGTTGCTGCGGTTGACGCTGGCGCAATTCGGGTCGACTTGGCGGCAGCTGGTCTAGGAGCTGGAGCAGGCAATACACCACTTGAGTTATTTATTGCAGTTGCAAATCGTATGCAAATAGAAACAGGCGTAGACTTGTTTAAAGTACAGGATATTGCAGAAGATCTTGTGATTCCAATGATGCTAAATCCAATTCGTGCCGATCGTGATGCAGCAACGTTAGGTTATGCAGGTGTATATTCTTCTTTCTTGTTGTTTGCAAAACGTGCTGAAGCTAAATATGGTGTCTCTGCACGTGAAATTTTATTAGAGCTTGGTCGCCGTGGTACGGTTGGGGGGCAGGAGGATATGATTGAAGATCTTGCCTTGACCATGTCAAAAGCGAAAGTAATGAGCGCATAAGTTTTTTACAAATGAAAAAGAGCACTCCACGAGAGTGCTTTTTTACATCTAATGATTTGATCTAGATGAAATAACTTGGGTATAAGCGTTATTTTCTATAAATGGATGGACATCATTTTTGATTGGATGAGCTTCTATTTAAATAAAAAAACGATTAGAAAATTAAAAATAGCAAATTTAAATAAAGATATTTTAATAAAAAAAATATATATAACAAATGTTTATTCTGGTTTTAAGTAGATGATTAATCGTTTTTAGTGATCTGTTAAAAATCCTCATTACTGGAAAAGTAACCTTTTTTTAAAGCATTGAGTTTAAAAAGAAAAATATCTTAATACTCTAGTCGAATTTTTCATAAAAATAGAGTTGAGCATGATAGGGCTTGGTTTCATGGATTGATTGAAAGGAAGTACGCAATGCGTCGTCAAACGTTATGGATCGCAATGGCTTGCGCAATAGCAACAATAGGGGCTACTGGCACACATGCTGGTTTTGTTGAAGATAGTCAGGTTCAGCTTAAATTTAAAAACTTCTATTTAGATCGTCAGTATGATGACACCCCTGCAAAAAACTGGGGGAGTTGGTCGCAAGCTGTGACACTGGATGCAAAATCGGGCTATGCAGAGTTTGGGGCGTTACAACTCGGTGTTGATGTGTTAGCACAGTACGCTGTGCGTCTGGATGGCCGTGACCGTAATGCCGATTGGGTTCTGCCGTACAGTGGGATTTCTGGTACAGGCACAGGAAAACAAGAGCGCCAGTTTGGCAAAATAGGGGCAACTCTTAAAGCGAAAATCAGTCAAACTGAATTACGAATTGGTGAAATTTTACCTGTAACACCAGTAATTCATTTTGACCCATCACGTCAATTATTGACCACTTATAATGGGGTATGGCTGGAGTCAAAAGATCTTAAAAACACCAAATTAACGTTAGGTTATTTGGATAGTATCAATGCCCGTTATGAAAATCAGCCAATGGATTTTGGTCTATGGCCTAAAGCATTAAATAATGATGGTAAAACTGATGGGATGTATGTTGCGGGCATAGATTACCAATTAAATAAAAACTGGTCTGCAAGTTACTTTTATGGCGATGTGACGAATATCTATCGTCAAAATTACTTGGGTGTGAACTATAAAAACAATTATGACAAGTTAAAAGTCGATTCACACATACGTTTTTTCGACAATGCAGAGTCGGGAGATGCCTTGTATGGTGATATTGATAATCAGGCATTGTCTATAGGCTCAACCTTAACTTATGGCTCACACAGCGTAGGTTTATCTTATCAGCAAATGTTTGGTGACCATGGTAGTAACCCGAGTGCAGCAACTGGTGCACCATATTTCCCATCCCTCGCAGGTTGGGTACCTCAGCCTTATTTGGATAACTGGTCAGTTGCGAGCTTTATCCGTAAAGATGAGAAATCGGTGGGTGTGGCTTATAGCTATGATTTTAGTGATCTTGGCATTAAAGGTTTAAAAACCACTGCAAAATATTGGCATGGTTGGGGCATTGATTCAGCTTATGAATCAAGTGCATTAACAGGCAAAGGAAAAGAAGATGAATTCAACTTTATTCTGAATTACGTAGTGCCAGAAGGGAAGTTAAAAGGCTTGGGTTTTCAGTGGATGTATATCGATGTGAACTTCGACAATATTGCAGGCCAAGCAAGCGATTTGCAGGAACATCGTATTGCAACGACATACACCTATAAATTTTAAATACTTTTAAATATTTATTTAAATAACAAATGGTTATTAATATTTTTTTTGTATCACCTCATCGTAAACAAGTATCAGTTTAGGCGCTGTGAACAGGTAAAATGGGTGAGTAAAACATTTAAAATTTGGCCTACTAAAAGCAGCTTAATCTTGAGTTGAGCTGTATAAATTGTAAGAGGAATGACATGGGCACAGTACAAATCCCCGAATATAAAACAGATCCATTTTTTGGTTTGGAAGACAAATGGATTGAAACAGCAGCAGGCGAGCTTACTCATTATCATGAGCTTGGAGAAGGTACTCCAATTTTATTTTTACATGGTTCGGGTACTGGTGTTTCAGCAGCAGCAAACTGGTGGCTGAACTTACCACAAATTGCTGAGCAGGCACGCTGTATTGCTATTGATTCGATTGGTTATGGACAAACTGTTGTTGCAGAAGGGACCGCTTATGGCATCCGTGCATGGGTAGATCATGCAGTCCGTGTATTAGATGCTTTAGGAATTGAAAAAACCTGGTTAGTAGGTAATTCTTTAGGTGGTTGGTTAGCATTCCAGTTTATATTGGATTACCCAGAGCGTGTACTAGGTATTGTATCAATGGGAACGGGTGGTGCTAAACAGACGGCAGCACTTAAAGCACATGCTAATCCTGAATTGACAGAAGCTGGTATCCGTAAAACTTTAGAAATGTTTGTGGTCGATAAGTCTTTAGTTACAGATGAATTGGTTAAAGTTCGTTTTGACTCAGCAAAAAATGACTACGCTTCGGATCGATTGATGGATGTTGTTGGTGCACGAGACCGTGACCGTTTTGAGTTCCCGCTTGATTTTGAAAAGATGAAAGAGATTCAAGTTCCTGTACTACTCATTCATGGGGTGCAAGATGTAGTTATTCCTGTATCTCGTACATGGGATATTTTGAATATCGTACCTTATGCTGATGCTCATATTTTTAGTCAATGTGGTCATTGGTCGCAAGTTGAAAGAGCACAAGAATTTAACCAGATTATTAAACAATATTTAGCAGTACATGATGTTAAATAAAATATAAAAAATACAGGAAGGATAAATTATTATTCTTCCTGTATTTAAATTAAAAATTTTGGTTTTTTGCTGAGCCCTGTCATTTTATCTTAGACTTTTGTATTAAATAAGATAAGTTAGATCTGATTAATATTTAAGTAAAAAACTTTACTTAATAAATCCATGAATTCTTTAACCCCAGAAGATTCTGCATCTTTGCGATAGCTTACAAATAAATCTAAAAAAGGTAGATCGACATCAAGGGGTCTAGTGACAATATTATTTAAAGTGAGCGGCTCTATATAGCTAGGCAAGATCCCGCAACCTAATCCCATTCCTATTGAATTAATATTAAATAAAATATTATGAGCAGTTTGCACAATGTTAAATTTAATTTTATGAAGTTCAGCAAAATTAAGAATTGTATTATGTAAAATCGACGACTGTTCTGACGATGGGATAATAAAATCAATATTATTTAAAAGCTTCACCGGAATACGCTCGTACTGAGCAAGTGGGTGATCTCGAGGAAGCAATAGCATTAGAGGTTCACGTAATACAAACTGACTCTGAATCTCATCGTTATTTAAGTTATCTCTCATAAAGGCAATGTCAATTTCACCTTTCTTTAAGGCTTCCATTTGTTCGGTATTATTCATGCTCCGTAATTCAATTTTTAAGTTTGGATTTTGTATGCGTAAACTCGGAAGAACACACGGGAAAACTTTCATTTCTACTACTGGAACAAAACCAATGGTCAGTTGTTGTTTTTTAAATTTTGAAACTTGACGAGCCATAGCAATCGCTTTGTCCGCCTGAGCTAAAGTCAGACGGGCTTGTTCAAGAAATACACTACCTTCTTCAGTGAGTTCAACTTTACGTTTAGTGCGATGTAGTAATGTAACGCCAACCTCATCCTCAAGGTCTTTAATTTGTTGACTTAATGAGGGTTGAGCTGTGTAGAGGCGAAGTGCAGCTTTACTAAAGTTGAGTTCTTCAGCCACCATTACAAAGTAGCGTAAATGACGTAATTCCATATCAGTTGTGATCCCAAAATCCTATTATTAACGTTGGATAGTTAATAAAATATGCTAAATGCTTGAAAACCATAAATCCGTTTATAAAACCACTGATCAGTATCAGTCGAACTTAATTTTAATATTTAAAATCTATAATGAATAATTCATAAAAAGTCTAATTTGAAACAAATAAAATATTTCACTTAAAACAGTTAAAAAATCATTATCCATTCAAATTGAATTTTATGTTGTGCGTTTTTGGCGGCAGCAGGAGTGCTTCTCATGAATGGAAAAATTGAAGTGTGTGAAATCGATGCTTTAGTCGATGCACAAAATGGACGTATCTCGCCAACTATCTATACAGATCCACAATTATACGAACTAGAGTTAGAGCGTGTTTTTGGACGTTGTTGGTTATTTCTTTGTCACGAAAGCCAGATTCCAAAATCAGGCGACTTTTTCAATACGTATATGGGTGAGGACCCAATTATTGTTACGCGTCAAAAAGATGGTTCGATTAAAGCATTATTAAATCAATGTCGTCACCGTTCTATGCGGGTTAGCTATGCTGACTGTGGTAATACGCGTGCGTTTACCTGCCCATATCATGGCTGGTCCTATGGGATTGACGGTTCTCTTAAAGATATTCCATTGGAAGGTATTGCTTTTCCACATGGGGCTTGTAAAGAACAATGGGGATTGCAAGAGGTTCCGCGTGTTGCAAGCTATAAAGGTTTGGTTTTTGGTTGTTGGGCAGATGATACACCCGAATTACTCGACTATATGGGTGATATTGCTTGGTATCTCGATGCAATGATTGACCGCCGTGAAGGTGGTTCGGAAGTCATTGGTGGCATTCATAAATGGGAAATTAACTGTAACTGGAAATTTGCAGCAGAACAGTTTGCTTCTGATCAATACCACGCGCCGTACTCGCATGCCTCTGCAGTACAAGTTTTAGGTGGTAAACCAAATGATGATGCTTCTAAAGCATTAGGAACAGCACAAACGGCACGTCCAGTTTGGGAAACAGCAGAAAGCTGTGTGCAATATGGTCAACGTGGTCATGGTTCAGGTTTCTTCCTGACTGAAAAACCAGATGCTAATTTCTGGGTTGATGGTCAAGTAGCAGATTACTTCCGTGAAACCTATGAAGAAACAAAAGAGCGTTTGGGCGACACACGTGCTTTACGCTTGGCTGGACATAACACCATGTTCCCAACTTTATCTTGGTTAAATGGTATGACGACGATGCGTATTTGGCATCCACGTGGACCAGATAAAACTGAAGTTTGGGCATTCTGTATCACGGACAAAGCAGCGCCGCAGCACATCAAAGAAGCGATGGAGTTGAATGCTTGCCGAGCATTTGGCCCAGCTGGTTTTGCTGAAGCAGACGATGGTGAAAACTGGATTGAGATCCAGAAAGTGTTACGTGGTTATAAAGCGCGAAAAAGCAAACTCATTATGGAAATGGGCCTTGGCAATGAAAAATACCGTGAAGATGGTATTCCTGGTATTACTAACCATGTTTTTTCTGAAACAGCTGCACGTGGCATGTATCGTCATTGGGCAAACCTGTTGATGCATGAAAAATGGGAAGACGTACAACGGGCAGATGAGGCTTATGAGCAAGAGCTTTTGAAAAAAGCGGCTAAAAAGGATGAGAAGGAGCTTGTGAAATGAACCAGATCATTGACTCATTAAAATCACAGCCAGTATGGCGTTCTATTGGATTGGAACTTCACCATGACATTAGTCAGTTTCTATATGCAGAAGCACAATTGTTAGATGACTGGAAATTCCGTGATTGGTTGGACATCTTAAGCGAAGATATTTTATATACGCTCAAAACGACGACAAATGCGCAAACACGTGATCGTCGTAAATGTATTGCACCACCATCAACATGGATTTATCACGACGACAAATTTGTATTAGAGCGTCGCGTAGCAAAATTAGAAACAGGAATGTCGTGGTCCGAAGAACCGCCATCACGTACTCGTCACTTGATTACTAATATTCGGGTCGAAGCAACTACGCAAGCAAATGAATATCAAGTTTTTAGTAATTATTTGCTTTATCGCTCGCAAAAAGAAAAAGACGTATTGACCTATGTTGGTAAACGAGTTGATTTGATTCGAAAAGATGATAGCAGTAGTTTAGGTTGGAAAATTGCTAAACGCGATATCACCCTCGATCAAGCGACTTTGATTTCTCACAATATTACGGTGTTTTTCTAATGAATAAGATTTTCGTTTGTCAGATTGATGAGTTGGATGAAGGCGAAGCGCTGAAAGTAGATTGTAATGTAGGTGATATTGCTGCACTTGCGGTGTTCAATTTCAATGGTGAGTTTTTTGCCATGAATGATAAATGCAGTCATGGTAATGCTTCTATGTCAGAAGGCTACCTAGAGGATGATGGCACGGTTGAATGTCCACTTCATGCATCACGTTTTTGTTTGAAAACTGGCGTACCACAATGTGTACCAGCAACTGATCCGATTCAGACATTCTCTGTCGTGATTGAAGATGGTGTACTTTATGTCGAAATGGCAGGAGCGTAATGATGGGCTGGCTAGAGGGTGAAGTTGCACTAATTACTGGTGGTGGTTCGGGACTAGGGCTTGCGTTGGTTGAGCGCTTTTTGCAAGAGGGTGCGCATGTTGGTGTGTTGCAACGGTCTCAATCAAAAATAGATGAATTGATTGCACGCTATGGTGACAAAATTGTTGCGATTAATGGAGATGTGGCGAGTTTTCAGGATAACGTTCGTGCTGTGCAGGCTACAGTAGAACGTTTTGGAAAACTGGACTGTTTTATTGGTAACGCTGGTATTTGGGATCATTATGCCGACATCGTTAACATGAGTGGCGAACAGTTAGATAAAGCCTTTGATGAAATCATGAGTATTAACACAAAAGGTTATCTACTTGGTGCAAAAGCAGCTTTAGATGAGTTACTCAAAACTGAAGGCTCAATGATTTTTACCTTATCTAACTCAGCGTTTTATTCATCTGGTGGTGGTCCAATTTATACCGCATCAAAACATGCTGGTGTAGGTTTAGTGCGTGAACTGGCCTATGAGCTGGCACCGAAAGTGCGTGTGAATGCAGTTGCTCCATCAGGCATGAATGTCAATGTGAAAGGTGCTGCATCTCTTGGGCAGGAAAATCTAGGATTACTTGATGCACGCGATCCGCAAAAAATTGGACAAGGCATGCCATTGAGATTCTTACCAGAACCAGAAGACATGACTGGTTCTTATGTATTGCTCGCATCACGTCAAAATAACCGACCATTATCTGGCGTTTTTATAAATGCTGACTGTGGTTTGGGTATTCGTGGCTTACGCCAAGCGAACGCTGGTTTTTTTGATGCTTAATTTTAATCCGATATTAATGGACTAATAAGACAGCTAAAAACTGTCTTATTTCGGAGCTAATCATGACTGTTAAACTTATTTGTGCTTCTCATAGCCCGCTAATGGAATTTGCGTCTCCGGCAGAAAAACAACAAGAACAAACGGTGCGTAAGACATTTGAAAAACTGGCAGCCGAGGTCAAAGCATACGACCCAACTTTAATTATTGCTTTTGGGCCAGATCATTTTAACGGCTTCTTTTATGACCTGATGCCGAGTTTCTGTGTAGGTGTCCGCGCAACAGCAGCAGGTGATTGGAATTATGGTCCGGGTGAGCTCAATGTGCCAGAAAACACAGCATTGGGTTTAATTCGACGTGTACTTGATGAAGGTGTGGATGTTGCATATTCATATCGTATGCAAGCGGATCATGGCGTAACCCAACCGCTGCATTTTTTATGTGATGGTCAACTTAATCGTTACCCAACCATTCCAATATTTATTAATGGTGCTGCTGCGCCAATGCCTACGACAAAACGAACGATTGCTTTAGGACGAGCGGTTGGGGCTTTCATCAACTCAATTAATCTAGAAAATGAACGTATATTGATTTTGGGCACAGGTGGACTTTCACACGATCCACCTACTCCTCAAATGGGCTCTGCACCCCCAGAAGTTGAAGAGTTTCTAATCGCTGGGCGTAACCCAACTGTTGAAGCTCGTAATACACGTCAGGCCAAAATCATTTCAGTGGGACAGCGTTTGGCAGCAGGTGACAAGAGCGTATCTGTTCCGCTTAATCCTGAATGGGATGAACAGTTATTGGAAAAATTCAAAAATGCAGACTTTGCTGCGCTTGAAAATATGACTGAAGATGAAATTCGCCGTGAAGGTGGGCGTGGTGGGCAAGAAGTTCGTACATGGATGGCTGCTTTTGCGGCATTAGAAGCTGTTGGCGATTATGAGATGACCTTACATTGCTATGAACCTATCAGTGAATGGATTGCTGGTTTTGGCATTGTATCTGCCGAGCTGAAATAAAGGATAAAACGATGAATATTCAAACTATTGTCATCATCGGTGCTGGACAGGCAGGTGCAAGTGCTATTCTGGAACTACGTAATAACAAATACGACGGTAAAATCATTTTGATTGGAGATGAAACACATCTGCCTTACGAGCGTCCTCCTTTATCTAAAGATATGATTTTAAGGCCTGAACAGACCAAAATTGAAATTCTGTCACAACAAAAATTGAAAGATTTAGGTGTCGAAGCCATTCAAGGCAATGCGGTTGTTCGCATTGAGCCTGAACAATATCAAGTGATTTTGAAAAATGGTGAAAGTATTCACTATGACAAGTTATTACTCGCGACAGGTGGGGCTCCTCGTCGTCTTCCAATTTTAGATGCAGTTGGTAAACATGTTTATACCCTGAGAAATTTGGAGGATGCACAAGCCTTGGTTCCAGTCTTTCAAGCAGGGAAGCGCATTTTGCTTGTAGGCGGTGGGGTTATTGGTCTTGAATTAGCATCAAGTGCTCGTTTTAAAGATTGTCAGGTGACCTTAATTGAACAAAGCCCAATGATTATGGGACGTTCACCAGCAATTATTAGCCAATTTTTACTTGATGAACACCGCAACCGAGGGGTCGATATTCACTTAAATGTGCAAATTGCCAATGTCTCCTTACGTGGTGAAGAGATAGTCGTAATATTGGAAAGTGGTGAAGAGCTGATTGCCGATGCTGTTGTTTATGGCATTGGGATTGTACCGAATGCTCAATTGGCCATAGATGCTGGTTTAGACGTCGATTTTGCTATTAAAGTGAATGAAAACTGCCAAACTTCTCATCCAGATATTTATGCTGCTGGTGATGTAGCAACTCAGTTGCGTACAGATGGTAATTATACCCGTATTGAAACTTGGGAAAATGCCAATAATCAAGCAGGTATTTTTGCTCGTCATGTCATGGGATTAGCGCAACCTAAAGCTAATCCATCATGGTTCTGGACAGATCAATATGATATTAATTTTCAATTCGTTGGCGATATGTCTGCAAAAGAATGGCATATACGAGGCAATATGAATCCGCAAGAAGACAAAAATGTTGGATTCACCTTATTTGGGTTAGACCAAGGTATCGTTGTAGCGGGTATTGCAGTCAATCAGGCGCGTGATGTTCGGCATTTAAAAAAATTGGTTTCTAGTTCTAGCGCCTTTGATAAAGAAAAGTTGCTAGATGTGTCTATTGAATTACGCAAATTAATTTAATTAGGGTTGTTATACTAAAAGCCTATTTAATATTGAAAATAAAAACCGTCATGATTATATGGTGGTTTTTTTATGGTTAATCATAAATATTTTCCATGAGTGGATGTTATTAATACTTAATTTGAACTGAATTATAATTTTTAACTATTAATAGATTTTATTTTTGTTGAGTGATTAATATGTTTTTTAGATTTTAAATTTTATTTTTCAATTTAAATAATTGAAATATGTGTTTATTTTAATTTTATTATAGGTTGTTTTTATAAGGCTAAAGTATTTAAGTAAAATGTAGTAAATGTTTTTTAATTTTTTTATGAAATTATAGAACTTAAGGCTAATTTAGAAATAAAAGCAGTTAATAAATGATGGTGAATGATTTTTTAAACTAGTAGAAAAGGATTTTTCTATGGACCGTGCAGGAAATAAGCACTCTATTATTACGATCGTCATTTGTTTTTTAATTGCTGTGATTGAAGGGATTGATATTCAGGCAGCGGGTATCGCTGCTGTAGGTATTCGAGAATCTTTTGGTCTAGATAGCTCTCAACTCGGTATTTTTTTTAGTGTCGGAATATTGGGGTTATTACCCGGTGCATTAATTGGTGGACGTTATGCAGACCGCATTGGCCGTAAGATGGTGTTAATCGGGGCTGTCGCTATTTTTGCAGTATTTACCCTTAGTACCGTTTGGGTGAATAGTTTCTATATGTTGCTGTTGGTACGTTTTTTAGCAGGAGCTGGATTAGGGGCTGCAATGCCAAATTTAATTGCTCTAGTTTCGGAAGCTGTTTCTAGCGAAAATCGTGGGCGTGCTGTCGGTTTGATGTATTGTGGTATGCCAATAGGAGCCATATTGGTGTCATTACTGGCAGCCTACGATGTAAGTGGACATTGGCAAACAATTTTTTATGTTGGTGGAATCGTTCCTCTTCTTGTACTTCCACTTATGATCAAATTTTTACCGGAGTCACGGGAGTTTTTACAAACTAGATTTCAGGATAAATCTATTACACGCATAGAAAGCTCTTTTAAAAATCTATTTCAAAATAACTATGCAGGGCAGACTCTATTACTTTGGGCAAGCTATTTTTTTACCTTGATGGTTGTATACATCATGTTGAGTTGGTTGCCATCTCTCTTTATGGAGTTAGGATTCTCTCGTCAACAGGGTAGTTTAGCTCAAGTCTGTTTCCAAATGGGCGCTGCACTAGGTACGGTTGTTTTGGGTATTCTGATTGATCGCTGGAATAAAGCTTATGTCATTATATTGATGTACATAGGTATTTTAGTTGGTTTATTTAGTTTAAATGGAGCTGGAAGTCTTACTGCGATGTATGCAGCCGCAGCCTTAATGGGAACATTTACAATTGGTGGGCAAGGCGTTTTATATGCATTTGGTAGCATTGTATATCCAACTGAGATTCGGGCAACGGGTGTAGGCAGTGCCGCAGCGGTTGGGCGTATTGGTGCAATGTTAGGACCTGCGATTGCTGGACAATTACTCGCGATGGGAAGCGGTGCTACAGGCGTAATTTCTGCTGCCATCCCTGGAATTATCATTTCAGCATTACTGATGCTTTTAGTGATTCGCAAATTACATCAGGCCCAATAATTTGAACATCACAATGAAAAAAGCTCATATTTAGGAGCTTTTTTCATATTTGGCATTATTTGAGTGAAATTTCAAATTTGATCATCGGAATGTTTTAGTAAGTTAATAACTGTATCGAGCATATGAGTCGAATTCTGGTTTTACTAATCATCTATATTGAGTAAGAAAAATGTATTCAGTTAGCAAGGAAAAGCTTTGGAATCGTTCATTTATTCTGTGTGTATTGAACAATCTTTTTTTATTCATTTATTACTATGCATTACTCACAATATTGCCACTTTATATTTTAAAAGAATTATCCGGTTCAATTAGTCAGGCAGGTTTAGCACTAACTTTATTTTTGGTTTCATCTATTATCACTCGTCCTTTTGCTGGTTTGATCATTGAACGGTTAGGCGAAAAAACCGCATTGCGCGGTTCAGCATTACTGTTTGCATTTTTGGCCTTTGGTTATTTATTTATAAATCAACTATGGATATTACTGTTTATTCGGTTCGCGCATGGCATCTGGTTTAGTATTTTGACTACAGTAACAGTACCCATTGTAAATGAATTCATCCCAGAGCAGAGAAAAGGCGAAGGCATGGGATATTTCGTCATGTCTACAAATTTAGCGGTTGTATTTGGGCCAATGATTGCGCTAGCTACTGTACGTTACACTAGTTTTTATAACCTATTTATTCTTCTCACTTTAATTGTGTGTCTAGGTTTGGTTTTTTGCTTTCTTATACCAGTTGCGTCGTTAAAAGATAGAGAGGTTGTTCAAGTAAATCAAAAAATTAGTTTAAACGATATTATCGAAAGAAGAGTAGTTCCTATCGGTGTGATTGCTTTATTTATTGCAATGGCTTATTCAAGCATTATGAGTTTCATTAGTGTCTATAGCGAAACGAAACACTTACTCGCTGAAACAAGTATTTTTTTTATTATCTTTGCAATATCAATGATTATCGCGCGTCCTTGGGTTGGCTATTCATACGATAAAAGAGGAGCTAATTCCGTGGTTTACCCTTCATTTATCCTTTTTTCACTAGGCTTATTTTTAGTTAGTTGGATGCAAACACAGTGGGGCTATTGGTTAGCGGCAGTACTCATAGGAATGGGATACGGATCCCTTTTTCCTATTTTTCAAACCATGGCAATACAATCGGTTGAGAAAAAGAGAATAGGGCATGCTGTTTCAACCTTTTTTACTTTATTTGATTTCGGAATGGCCATTGGTTCAGTTTTGGTAGGATTAATTATTGCCCAAATAGGCTATGAGAAAACTTACCAGTTGTGTGCATTCCTTACGATAATGACTTTGTTTTTATATCGTTGGATATGTAATAAAGATGGAAAGACAATAATCAGGATATGACATGGAATTACGTCACTTACGCTACTTTGTTGCGGTTGCTGAAGAGCTGAATTTTACTAAGGCAGCAATGCGTATGCATACGGTGCAACCTTCTCTTAGTCAGCAGATTAAAGATTTAGAAGAAGAAGTGGGAGTTCAGCTTTTTATACGAAGTAAGCGAAAAGTTGAACTGACCAAAGCAGGAGAAGTTTTTTTTAAAGAAGCTCTAATCATTTTAGAACATACAGAGAAAGCAATTAGTTTGGCTCAACAAACTGCCAAAGTTGAACAAGAACAATTAAATATTGGTTTTGTTCCAGCGGCAGAAATGAAAATCTTCCCCTATATCATGCCCAATATAAGAGCGCACTTCCCAGAATTAACAATTGATTTTCATAGCCTTACGGATGATGAACAACTAGCAGCGCTTAGAAAAGGCGAAATAGATATCGCTTTTACTCGCTATGGTGCTGATTCAGATGAACTGGTTTCGATTCAGGTATTTCAAGAGCCACTTACCTTAATTATTCCCAAAAATTCGCCAGAGGCTCAGCAGGAACGCATTAGTATAAAAAGTTTTGAACAACATGATTTTGTAATTTGCAATGAAGAGTCGTCGCCAGAACTTTATCGAATTATTCATAACTTCTTTAAAAAAACTAAGCTTAACGTCGCTGTTGTACAACACTCAACTAATATCTTACTTAACGTTAATTTAGTCGGAATGGAAATTGGTTGGAGCTTGGTACCACAGTATGTGATTCCTCTATTAGGAGATAAAATTATAGTTAAAAAGACGATAGAACCATTACCGATGATAGGTTTATATGTTTCTTATCGAAAAGATCACGTTAATAAAGCTATAGATTTGATTTTAGATGTACTTAAAAAACAATTTTATCTGGACTTTAGTTAATATAAAAAAGCCATTCAAAAGAATGGCTTAAAAAAGTTTAGTTAATTAAATGCATTTTTTCAAACAGTTCTTCACTTATACTATTCACCGTTTGGGGAATAGCAAGACCTGCTATAAAACGGTCAGGTCGTAATATCACCATAGATTGATTTGTTTGACCGAACCAAGTGCGGATTTCACTATCTGCATCACCGATTGTAATAAAATCTGTATTAGAAGTTTGATTGAGTGCATCTAATTGCACGTTAGGTACGACTTGAATAAATTTTATACCTAATTTAATCCATTTTTTCATAATATTGGGTGAGATGCCCCAAGTTGGATTGACTCCCCAAGCGAGAATGGCAAAGTTATTTCCAATGACATCATCTAATAAAATTTTGTCTTTGTTTCCAAACTGGACATGAGGCTGTATGAACATCTTTCCAACAGGTGTATTTTTTCCTGAAAATGGTGCCAATATTCCCTCATTATATTTTGGCATTGGCTTGAAACGCATTTCTAGTAAATAGCGTTTTATGGGTTGTATGTAGTTCAATGCATAAGAAATACTATCACGAACAACACCTTGCCATTTTTTCGGTGGAGCAAGTACATGACCCGCTAGAACGGATAAATTAATCATTGCTTGTGCGTGGTCTTTCCTTTCTAGTTGATAGCTATCAAGAATTTCAGGGCTTGCCACTTTTTTAATGACCAAAGCCATTTTCCAAGCAAGATTAAATGCATCACGCATACCACTATTGTAACCTTGGCCCTGCCACACAGGCATAATATGTGCAGCATCGCCTGCCAATAAAATACGGTCTACGCGGAAACGATCTGCAATACGTGCATTATGTGTATATACACGTTGACGTATCACTTCAATATTATCGGTATGAGGTAAAACTTTTCCTAATAGACGATTAATGTTCTCAGGTTTACTAAGTTCTTCTTGGGTCTCTCCCGGCATTACCATAAATTCAAAACGTCGGATGCCATGTGGTAAAGCTGCTGATACGTAAGGACGAACTGGATCACAGCATAAATATACATGAGGGGTAGCTAATGGATCGTTTGCAAGATCAATAACAATCCATTGGTTAGGTGCTGTTTTTCCTTCAAAATTAATATTGAGATTACGACGTACAAATGAATTTCCGCCGTCACAAGCAATAAGGTACTGTGCTTGAATAATTTCTTGTTTTTTGTCTTTTGTAGTGAGGTTTAAAGTTACATGTTCTTTGTCTTGAGTAAAACTATTTAAGTGGCGTGAAAAAAATACCTGTGTTGTAGGGTATAACGCTAAACCTTCAAGTAAAACACGGTCAACTTGAGGTTGGATAAATGCATTACGACGTGGCCAACCAAATTCGCGAGTCATGGGTTGGATATCTGCAAAGCAACGTCCTTTAGGAGTTAAAAAGCGCATGGCATGATTTGGGGTGGTATGCGGTAAAACTTGTTTAATTAATCCTAAAGATTGGATTGTTCTTAATGATTCATCGTCAATACCAATGGCTCTTGGATAATCAATAAGCTGATCTAATTGTTCAATAACAGTAACTTGTACACCTTGCTTACTTAAGTAATTTGCAATTGTTAATCCAACAGGTCCTGCCCCTAAAATTGCAACTTCCGTGGTGTGATGTTGAGTTTGATTCACAGTAAATATCCCTTACTATCAAGTTTTCTTATTAATATCAAAATTGTAAGAAGGTTGAATTTAATCAATAGTTTAATAAGTGAATTTTTAAAAGGAGGATGTATATTTAATTTTTCTTAATATATTGTATTTAAAAGAATTTTTATATTATTGCAATAGTTTTTTTAAATCCAATCATTGTTTTAAATTATAATTGAAGGATGTCGCTTTTAGAGCTAAAAAATTATTCATTGTAAAAATAATAAAACTTTTATTATCAATAATTTAATTTGATGTAAATGCTAATATTATAAACTTTTATAATGAGTAACTGTTATACAGTGCCAAATAAGTTGCCACGATGGAAAATAGTATTTCTGTCACAAATCACTCTAAATGGCAGACATAATCAATCACTTCATTTGTCATAATTTTAAATTTACTATTTTCAGGAACATTAAAAGATTCACCGCTAGAATAAATTGTAGCTTCTGGTTCATCGCCAATTTGAACAGTGCATTTCCCAGAAATAATTTCGATGCGCTCTGGCACATGAGTTTTAAATATTAAAGCCTTATCTGATGGAAGAATAACTCCTAGAGTCTTTTTTGTTCCATCAGCTAGTTCAATTAAATGACTAATAGAATGCCCCTCATAGTAGACATTCGCTTTTTTTATTATAGAAACAGAATCAAATTGATTTGGCATTTTTTGTATCTCTTTATTGTACTAAATATTATTAAGATAATAATAAAAGTTCCTCTGAATCTTCAAGCTATAAAATTACATTTTAAGTAAGCAATAAAAGTAACTTTTCTCTCAAGTAAATCACTAACGAGAAATTAGCAAATATCAATTAAATGATTCAAAAATAAAAAGCCCAAGGTGAGGGCTTTCTAATCTATGAAATACCTTTAGAGTCTTGAGCAAAAGATAAGCTAAATAAGGCAATGGCATGCAAGATAAACTGATGACTAAAGTCTGGTTGGTAGATTTAATACCACCTGAGCATCCTCAATAACATCTAAGCGTAAAATTTTTGAAGCGCCAAGTTCATTTAGTAACTTTGTTAAAGGGCCTTCATTTTTCACTAGTTGTACTTTCTTTGGAAAAAGCTTTTGCGCAAAAGAAAGAATGTTGGACTGAACTTCGGTTTGATGCCATTTCTCATCGACCACATGAAGCATAGTTGCTTTATTAATATGCGTTTCAGAGTCAACACGTTTTAAAGTAGAAACAGCAGTTTTCAAACTTAAATCTAATTTTCCATTAACATCAAAAATATTGGCTTGCACTTCTTTTGGGTTAATGTCGATGTCAATTTTAGTTAACCATTTTGGTAGTTGGTAACCATATACACCACGCACTCTGGCGATTTCAGTATCAACAGGCAAAGCTAAAACATGCGCATAAAAATGACGTTGACGCATCGATTTCATTAACTCGGCGATGTGTGGCCCACGAGCATTAGGCTTACGGACAACAATCGCAATCGACACTTCGTTATAAGGGTCATTGTCACAAACTGAATAGGTAAAGAATGTGACGGCGACCAACCCATAACCCGGAAATGGTTGTAACGGCGTTAAAGCAGCAGGAAGTTTTGCTTTAATTTGCTTAATTGGAGCAAGCATTAACAACTGAACATTTGCACTACGATAATAAAAGTTGGGTGCCCAGACAGGACCTACTCGGGATTCCACAATTTTTTTAGGAATATGACGGAAAAAGTCGATATTGCCAGCAGCTGGATCTTGAGCCACTTCATCTAGGTCAGGATTCATTCTAAAGCGGTCATAATAACCACCTTTGGGTACTTTGACTTTTTGTTGCCCAAATTCAACCTCAGTAAATTGTTGTTTTATATTCATTGGAGTTCACCTTTACATTAATTGACCGAGTAGCTACCGTTGTCTTTATCAAGACGTGTTAATTAATAGCCAATGTGGTCACTATAAGTTTAAAGCTAACTTTAAAGTCAAGGCTTTAATTTTGACATGTCAAATCTTTGACATTTAAAAGAAATAAAATAAAAACAATTAAAGTTTAAAAAGATACAAACTTGATGAGAGTCTTCATATAAATTTTATTTTTAAAAGATGATTAAGATGGTTGACCTTAAAGTTAACTTTAAGCTTAGTATAAATATTCAAATCTTTATAACGAATCAACAAGCGGTTTTTCACCAGGAGAACAAAGATGGGATATGTAACCACAAAAGATAGCGTAGAAATTTTCTATAAAGATTGGGGACCACGCGATGCCCAAGTTTTATTTTTTCATCATGGTTGGCCATTAAGTTCAGATGATTGGGACACACAGTTACTTTTTTTCCTTAAAGAAGGTTTTCGTGTAGTTGCTCATGACCGCCGTGGCCATGGACGTTCAAGTCAGGTGTGGGATGGTCATGATATGGACCACTACGCAGATGATGTCGCAGAAGTGGTCAAACATCTGAATATTAAAAATGCAATTCATATTGGACACTCTACAGGTGGCGGTGAAGTTGCTCACTATATTGCTCGTCACGGTCAAGAAAACGTTGCAAAAGCTGTTCTTGTCAGTGCAGTTCCACCAATAATGGTTAAAACTGAAAGTAATCCTGAAGGTTTACCAAAAGAAGTTTTTGATGACCTGCAAAATCAAGTTCTCACCAACCGTGCGCAATTTTTCCGAGACCTTCCATCTGGCCCGTTTTATGGTTTTAACCGACCAGATGCGAAGCCATCTGAAGGTATCATTTCGAACTGGTGGCGTCAGGGCATGACGGGTAGTGCAAAAGCACATTACGACGGCATTGTGGCGTTCTCACAAACTGACTTCACCGAAGATTTAAAGAAAATCACCATTCCTGTTTTGGTGTTGCATGGCGATGACGACCAGATCGTGCCTTATAAAACGTCTGGCGTAAAATCTGCAGAGTTACTTCAAAATAGCCAACTCAAGATCTACCCGGGTTTTTCTCACGGTATGTTAACTGTAAACCATGAAGTGATTAATGCTGACTTGTTGGCGTTTATTCGCGAATAATTTAAAGCTTTAAACTTTAAAAAAGAGGCCTATTAAGTGCCTCTTTTTTATTTATAAGAAATTGAAATTAAAAGTAATAAATATAGAAATGCTAAAAGGTATTGACATTAAAGTTAGCTTTAACCTTAAAGTAAAGCCATACTGAATGAGGTCATTCCAATGAAAGTGTTCGAAAAATTAGTATTCCCAAATGGCTCATATGTTCCTAACCGTA
>Ga0157371_10001746_pt1 | contig 22024 bp, 19 predicted proteins | sample C45metaG_FD_113462 | JGI IMG/M metagenome (GOLD analysis project Ga0157371, IMG submission 113462) | Corn rhizosphere microbial communities from Kellogg Biological Station, Michigan, USA - C4-5 metaG | ecosystem: Host-associated > Plants > Roots > Rhizosphere > Soil | place: USA: Michigan...
AAAAAAACAACAAGATAACCCATATTCCTCCTACAGCAGCTGAAGTGTGCAAGTAGGAGTCATCAGCCTTCGCGGCGGTTATACGGGAGACCCCATTCCCAATGGCTCAATAGCAGCGGCAATCCACAGAGCAAATGCGGCACCTGCTGCGCAGGGTGGTCTATCCCCCCTGAGATTCTCGCTCTGCGAAAACTTCCTTCGCAAGCGCCATCGCATTCAACGCAGCCGGAAATCCCGCGTAAGCCACCATCTGGATGATGATTTCGACAACCTCGGTTTTGCTCACACCGACATTGAGCGCTGCATTGATGTGCACCTTGAGCTGCGGCGCGGCATTTCCCATCGCCGTAAGCGCGGCAACGGTCGCGATTTCCCGGCTCTTCAGGTCAAGGCCGGGACGGCTGTAAATGTCGCCGAAGCCGAACTCGACGATGTACCGGCCGAGGTCAGGAGCGATGCCGGCGAGGCTTTCAACAACCTTCTCGGCCGCTTGGCCATCGACCTCGGCGAGCCTCGCCCAGCCCCTCTCATACCGCTCACTCCGCTGCGCCGGGTTCGGCCGATCCGAAGGCACTGTCATAGCCTCAATCCCTCAAAATAGTCGCCGTCAGCGCCTGCCGAACAGCTTTTCGATATCGCCGTGGGCGAGTTTGACCCAGGTCGGCCGGCCGTGGTTGCACTGGCCGGAGCGCGGGGTCCGCTCCATCTCGCGGAGCAGAGCGTTCATCTCGGCAACCGAGAGCACCCGCCCTGCCCTCACTGACCCGTGGCAGGCGATAGTTGCCTCCACATGGTCGAGCCGCTCCTGAAGCGACAACGCGGAACCGAGCTCCGCGATTTCGGCCGCGAGATCGGTGAGCAGCTTCTTTAAGTCCGGCGTGCCAAGCGCAGCCGGGACCGATCGGATAAGGATCGAAGTGGGGCCGAACCGCTCCATCTCCAGTCCAAGCGGCCCCAGGTCTACCGCGGCTCCCTCGAGCCTGTCGCAGTCCGGCTCGTTCAGCTCCACCACCTCCGCGATCAACAGCACTTGCCGCGGCACGGATCCATCCGAGCGCCCGGCTCGGAGCCGTTCGAGCACCAGCCGTTCGTGCGCGGCATGCTGATCGACGATCACCAGGCCATCCTCTGCCTCGGCGACGATGTAGGTGGCGGCGACCTGACCGCGGGCGACGCCAAGCGGGAAGGATGGGACGGCCTCAACGGCGGGCTCGGCGCGAGCCACGGGGGTTGAAGTGAAGAGGCGGTGGTGCTCGGCGACATATCGCCCCTCCCCTGAAGGATAGGGGCTGGCACTCGTCGTCCACTGCACCGGCGCCGCCGCCTGCTCGCGAGCGGCGCTTCGATGCGATTCGGCGTCGAGCGCGGCCTTGATCCCGCCGACGATCAGCCCCCGAACCGCCGCCTGGTCACGGAATCGCACTTCGGTTTTCGCTGGATGGACGTTCACGTCGACGTCCTCCAGAGGCACTTCGAGGAACAATGCGGCGATCGGGTGCCGGTCGCGGGCGATCATGTCGCGATAGGCGCCGCGAAGTGCTCCTACCAGCAACCGGTCTTTCACCGGCCGCCCGTTTACGAACAGATATTGCTGGTCCGCCATTCCGCGGTTGAACGTGGGCAGGCTGACGACTCCGGTCAGGCGGAGACCCTCACGAATGCAGTCTATTCCCACCCCGTGCTTCTCGAGCTCCGCGGCAAGCAAGGCGGCGACGCGTTGAGGCGGAGTCGACGGCTGCAGCGAGAGAACTCGACGTCCGTCGTGCTCGAGGCTGAACGCGACATCGCTCCGAGCCATCGCCAGCCGCTTCACGGAGTCGAGGCAGGCAGCATATTCACCGCGTGCGCCGCGGAGGAACTTGCGCCGCGCTGGCACTTTCCCGAACAGATCTTCGATCCGCACTCTGGTACCCGGCGGAAGCGCGGCCGGCCCCTCCCCAGCCGGCACCCCGTGATCGGTTTGAATCCGCCAGCCGTCCGCCTGTCCTGAGCCTGTCGAAGGGCGTACGCGGCTTTCGAGCGTCAAGTGCGAGACACTTGCGATGGAGGGCAACGCCTCGCCCCGGAAGCCGAAACTGGTCACCCTATCGACGTTGTCGTCAGGGAGCTTCGAGGTCGCATGCCGTTCCAGCGCCAGCCGGATTTCTTCCGGGCTCATCCCGCAACCGTCGTCCGTCACCTCGATAAGGCCGATCCCGCCGCCGGAAAGCCGAATTGTGACGTTCTCCGCGCCGGCATCAAGTGCGTTTTCGACCAGCTCCTTGAGGGCGCTTGCCGGCCGCTCCACTACCTCCCCGGCGGCGATTCTGTCGATGAGTTCGGACGGCAGTCTTCTTATTGACATGTTAATGGGTCTAGCCCAATCCGAGCCTTCTCGCGAAGTGCTGATTTGCCGCGGGAAATTCAGTTTGCATTCAATGGGAAGCGTTTAATTTCAATCGTGTGGCGGGGGAGTTTCCGGATGCCACCGGCAAGGCGGAGAGTAAGTTGAGCATGTTCTGGACGCGCTGGTTCAAATGGATGTCGCACGACATGGCGATCGACCTCGGGACCGCCAATACCCTCGTCTACGTCCGCGGCCGGGGCATCGTGCTCAACGAGCCGTCCGTCGTCGCGATCGAGACCATCAATGGCGTCAAGAAAGTGAAGGCAGTCGGGGACGACGCCAAGCTGATGATGGGCAAGACCCCGGACCAGATCGAAGCCATTCGGCCGCTTCGCGACGGGGTCATTGCCGACATCGATGTCGCCGAGCAGATGATCAAGCACTTCATCCACAAGGTGCACGGCGGCAAGATGCGCGCCTGGCGCTTTCCGGAAATCGTCATTTGCGTGCCCTCGGGGTCGACGAGCGTCGAGCGCCGCGCGATCCGCGACGCCGCATCGAATGCCGGTGCCAGTGCTGTCTACCTGATCGAAGAGCCGATGGCGGCAGCGATCGGCGCCGACATGCCCGTGACAGAGCCGATCGGATCGATGGTCGTCGATATCGGCGGCGGCACCACCGAGGTGGCGGTGCTTTCGCTTCGCGGCCTTGCCTACACCACCTCGGTGCGTGTCGGCGGCGACAAGATGGACGAAGCAATCAGCAGCTATGTCCGGCGCAACCACAACCTTCTGATCGGCGAAGCGACCGCAGAGCGGATTAAAAAGGAAGTCGGGATTGCCAAGCCGCCGACGGACGGAATCGGCAAGACCGTCCACATCAAGGGCCGAGACCTGGTGAACGGCGTACCCAAGGAAATCTCGATCAACCAGGGCCAGATCGCCGAAGCTTTGTCGGAACCCGTGGGGACCATTGTCGAGGGCGTCCGGATCGCGCTCGAGAATACGGCACCGGAGCTTGCAGCCGACATCTGCGACCAAGGAATCGTACTCACCGGCGGTGGTGCGCTGCTTCAGGGACTGGACGAAGTGCTTCGCGACGAAACCGGGCTTCCGGTCACGGTAGCCGAGGATCCGCTGACCTGCGTCGCGCTTGGGACAGGCCGGGCGCTCGAGGAAGAGCAGTTCCGCGGCGTTCTTCAGACGGCGTAGCGTTTCATGGCGGCGCCGTCGGGACCGCGCCCGGGCTGGTCGCGACGGGCCCAATACGGGCTATTCTTCAGCTTCATCGCTGCAATCGCCGGTCTCGCGATCGGACTCGTTTTGCTCGCCTTTTCGATCGCCGCTCCCCAGAAGTTCCACAGCTTGCGCGGCGCGGCGTTGGACGCGACTGCCCCAGTGAGCGACGCGCTCCATGAGGTCACGGAGACGGTCGCCGGGCTCGCATCGGGTGCGGGCAATTACTGGGATGCCGCTCGCCAGAATGGCGGCTTGAAGCGCGAAAATGCTGCGCTCCGGCAACAGATCACCGAGGCCCGCGCGATCATGCTCGACAATCGCGAGCTTCGGCAGACGCTTCGCCTGCGCGAGCAGACGCCTCACACGGTTGCCGTGGGAAGGATTGTAAGCTCCTCGTTCGAAAGCCCACGCCGCTTCGCTATCCTCTCGGCAGGTAGCAACGACGGCGTTCAGGAAGGAATGCCGGTGCGCTCGGCGAACGGGCTTATCGGGCGCGTTCTCGATGTCGGGGCGATGGCGTCCCGGATCCTGCTCGCATCGGACCGGTCGAGCACTATCCCGGCACGGCTGCTCGTCAGCGGTCAGGCTGTGCTGTGCCAGGGTCGCGGCGACGGGACAGTCGAGGTGCGGCCGCTGGAAGTCGGGCGCAACCCCTTCCATGCCGGAGACGTGATCGTCACGTCGGGGGTGGGCGGGCTCTATCCGCCACTGGTGCCACTGGCGCGAGTGATCCGGCTAAGCAATGACGGAGCGATCGCAATTCCGCTTGCCGACCTCGGCGCGACGACGGTCGGAATTGTGGAGCAGCCTTACGAGGCAGAAGCTTCTGCGGCTGCTCCGCCGGCGCCTGCGCAGGAAGCTGCGCAATAATGCCGCGAGCTGCGCTCCAGTCGAAGAAGCGGATCGGCGAAGGCCCCGTCGCTGGATTCCGGTTGGTGCCCGCGGCGACAGTGATTGCCGCGATCTTCGTTTCGGCTTTGCCGATTGTAGTCCAGGACGGCTGGTTTCCGGACCTGGGATTCCTGACCCTGATCGCGTGGCGGCTACGAAGGTCAGACGTGTGGCCGGCCTGGTGGGCAGCGCCGCTTGGGCTGATCAACGATGCAGTCACCGGATCGCCCCTCGGATTTTCGGTGACCGTCTGGACGTTCGCGATGCTGGTGCTGGATTTTGCGGACAGGCGGACCATCTGGCGCGATTACTGGATCGAATGGGTGCTTGCCGCGCTTTTGATCGTGATGGATCTCGCCGCGCAATGGCAGGTGGCCGCATGGACAGGCGCCAAGCTTCCGTTCATCACTGCCGTGCCAAACATATTGATTTCAGCGGCATCTTTTCCGCTTTTGGCCTGGTTGGTCGGCTCGATCGACCGCTGGAGATTTAGTCGACGATGAAGCACCAGCGGATCACCCCATTCCATCAGTCGCTGACCTTTTCGCGGCGCATGATGATCTTTGGCGGAGCCCAGGCCGCGATCGGCGCCGCCCTCATCGCGCGCCTGGGTTGGCTCTCGGTTGCCGAAAACCAGCATTATGCGCTTCTCGCGGAAGATAACCGGGTCAAGCTGATCCTGGTACCGCCCCGGCGCGGCTGGCTCGTCGACCGCCATGGAATTCCGATGGCGATCAACCGCAGCGATTTCAGCGTCAACCTGATCCCGCAGCAGCTGGAAAATCCGGAAAGCACGCTACGCGAGCTCGCCCAGCTACTGAGCCTCACCAGCGACGACATGGACCGAATCCTCTCCGACCTGAAGCAGAGCCGCGGCTTCCAGCCGGTCGAGGTGGCGGAGAATATTCCCTACGAGCAATATGCGGCGGTCACCGTGCGCTTGCCCGAGCTTCCAGGGGTCCAGCCCATGCGCGGCTTTTCGCGATACTATCCCGATGGTCCGGCGGTTGCTCATCTGGTCGGCTACGTCGGGACGCCCACCTCGCAGGATTACGATCGCGACAAGGACCCGCTCTACCTTACCCCTGGGTTCAAGATCGGGAAGCAAGGCCTTGAAAAAACTCTGGAGCCCTACCTTCGAGGAACGCCGGGAGCGCAGCGCATCGAGGTCACGGCTCGCGGCAAGCTGGTCAAGGAACTCGATCCCAAGCCTGACGGCAGCGGACAGACAGTTCAGCTGACCATCGACGCTGGATTACAGCAATATACCGCTCGACGGATGGGCGATAATTCGGGAGCTCTTGTGGCCATGGACGTCGAGACGGGCGACATCCTTGCCTTCGTTTCCATGCCGGCGTTCGATCCCAACAGCTTCAGCCAAGGCATCGGCCGAACCGAATGGAAAATGCTGTCTGAGAACGATCACCTGCCGCTGCTCAACAAGGTGGCGCAGGGCCTTTACCCCTCGGGTTCCACGATCAAGCCGAGCATGGCTCTCGCCTTCCTGAAGCAGGGGATCGATCCGAAGCGCACCGTCACCTGCACGGGGTCCTATCGCTGGGGAAATCACATTTTTCACTGCGACAAGGCGCACGGCACCCTCGCGATGCACGACGCAATCAAGCACAGCTGCGACATCTACTTCTATGACACAGGGCTTCGCGCCAACCCGGAGCAGACCTCCGATCTCGTGAACTACATGGGCTATGGCGAGAAGTTCGACCTGCCCATCCCCTCGCAACGCTACGGCACGATGCCGAGCCCGAGCTGGATAGAGCAGAAGATCCATCGCGAGTGGCAGGGCTATGATACGATCAACATGTCAATCGGTCAGGGCTATGTGCTGATAAATCCGATGCAGCTGGCGGTGATGGCGACCCGTATTGCCTCGGGAAACCTGGTTCAGCCGAGGCTGCTAATGGGCGGTCCGCGAAAGCCGATGCCGCCGCTTGCTGTCGATCCGCAGCATCTCGCCTTCGTTCGTGACGCCATGACGGCGGTCGTGAACGACGGAGGGACCGCGGCGGCTTCGAAGCTGCCGTTTCCGAATATTTTGCTTGCCGGCAAGACCGGCACCGCTCAGACCCACAATCTCAGTGCCAGCGAACGCGGCAACTATACCGCCTCCGATTGGCACATGCGTGATCACGCGCTGTTCATCGGCTTCGCGCCGGCGGACAAACCCAAATATGCTATCGGTTGCATTATCGAGCACGGCGGATTTGGCGCATCTGCCGCAGCGCCAATCGTTCGTGACACCATGACCTATCTGTTCGACAAGGACAAAGCGATGGCTGCTCTGGCGCCGCTGGAGCAGCAATGGGGCGGAACCCTGGCCGAGCGGAACGCTCGCGAACTGGAGCAGTTCAAGGCGGCCGCGAGAGCAAGTACCGCGTGATTTCCTCCGCAATTATCCCGCAGCCGCTGGCGAAGCTGCCGTGGCGGCTGATCTTCCTTGTCATTGCAATCGCTTCCATCGGGCTGCTGACGCTCTATTCGGCGGCGGGCGCGTCGATTCACCCGTGGGCGCTAAAGCAGGCGATCGTTGTCCTCATCTTCATGGCAATCGCGCTGTCGATGTCGTGGCTCCGGGAATCCACGATCAAGAGCGCAGCCCTGCCGCTCTACGTCGGCGTTTTCATGCTGCTGGTGGCTGTCGAAATGCTCGGTTTCGTTAGCAAGGGCGCCCAGCGCTGGCTGGAGCTGGGGCCGATCAAGCTTCAGCCGAGCGAGTTCATGAAGCCGGCGATCGTTCTGATACTTGCCCGATTCTACGATCTGCTTCCGCCCAGCGCGATCAAGAGCTGGCGAGCGATCTGGCCGGCCGCGCTGTTGCTTGGAATTCCTGCGGCACTGATCATGATCCAGCCTGACATGGGGACCGCGCTGATGCTGATCCTGATCGGCGCAAGCGTCATGTTCATCGCCGGAATCCCGTGGTGGATCTTTGCGGGAGGCGGCGCGGCGCTGGCGGTGGCGGCGCCGCTCGCCTTCGCGATGATGCATGACTACCAGCGCAAGCGCGTGCTGATCTTCCTGAACCCGGAAAGCGATCCGCTCGGCGCCGGCTACCATGTCACCCAGTCCAAGATTGCAATTGGGTCCGGCGGGATTTTCGGCAAAGGCTATTTGCAGGGCAGCCAGAGCCATCTCGATTACCTTCCGGAGGGCCACACGGACTTCGTCTTCGCGACGATGGTGGAAGAATGGGGGCTGATCGGCGGGGTCGTCCTGATTGTTGCATTCGCGCTGGTAATCCGATGGGGAATGAAGGTCAGCATGAATGCGCGGACCCGCTTTTCACAGGTTGCCGCCGCGGGCCTGACGGCGACGATATTCTTCTACGTTTCGATCAACCTGATGATGGTGATGGGGTTGGCGCCAGTCGTCGGCGTGCCGCTGCCGCTCGTCAGTTATGGCGGGTCGGCAGTGATGACGATGATGCTGAGCCTGGGGCTGCTTATGTCGCTGGAACGGCAGCAGCGAACTCAATCGCGAGTGTTGAGCTGACGGCGGTTGGAAAAATGGTGGACGCACTAGGGCTCGAACCTAGGACCCGCTGATTAAGAGTCAGCTGCTCTACCAACTGAGCTATGCGTCCACGCGATCGTGAAGAGCGCCAATCGGTGTCGAGCACCAGGCGCGGGCGCGCCGGTAGCATGACCCCACAGGAGGCGCAACAGGTTCAGCTCAGTGTCGCTTGTTTGGCTGCTCAGTTGGCGCGAGCCTTCAGCAAGTCGGCCAAAGCCGCACTGACGGCACCCGCCCGAGCCGGCTTGCGGATCACCGGAACGTCCGGAAACCGGCCTTCGACATCGACCATCTCGTACCCCGTGCAAAAGACGAACGGGATATGCAACTGCTTAAGCTTCTCGGCGACCGGGTAAATTGGCTTGCCCCGAAGGTTCACGTCCAGAACCGCAGCGTCGACAGTCTCGGAAAGCAGGGCTTGCGCTTCGCTGAGTGTCGCGGCGGGCCCGACGATAGCCCACCCGAGGCGGGATAATTCCGCGCTCAACTCCAGAGCTACGAGTTCTTCATCCTCCACGAGCAGAATATTGCGATTTTCATTTACTCGCATTGCCCGCTCCGGCTGCGCATGAGCCTCAGGCTCTGCTGCCGATGGCTGCGCGGACTCGATCATGAACTGATCGGCGGGCAATTTGATCTGCACCCGCAGTCCCGCCGGATCCCAGTGGAAATCGATCTGAGCGTCGAGCTGGCGTCCTGAAACTTGGCGCAGCAGACGCGAACCGAATCCTTCTTCGGCCGGCTCCTCCACGGGTGGTCCGCCACTTTCTGTCCACTGAATGGTGAGTGAGTCGGGTTGCAGGGCCCAGTCGATCCGCAGCTTGCCGCTTTCGCGCCCGAAAGCACCATGCTTCACGGCGTTGGTGGCGAGCTCATGAAAGAGCAGGCTTAGCGACTGCACCGCCGATGCGCTGCAGCTGATCGCCGGCCCGTCCAAGGCAAACTGCTCCTCCTTCGCATAGGGCGAGATTTCGTCGCTGATCAGTTCGTCGAGCGGAGCCCCGCGCCAATGCGAGCGGGACAGAAGCGAATGCGCCCGAGCAAGCGCAGCGATCCGGCCGCGAACCGCCTCGGCGAATTGCTCGACGGTGTCGGCCTTCGTGAGAGTAACAAGTGCCTGTGCCACGGCCAGCGCGTTCTTCGCGCGATGGTCCACCTCTCGCGCAAGAAGTGCCCGCGCTTCCTCGCTGGTACGCCGTTCGGTGACGTCCCGAAGTATGATAGTTCCGACCCGCTGCCCGTCGACGGTGACCTGTGAGATCGAGGCTTCTATTGGAAATTCTTCTCCTGAACTTCGCAGGGCCTTCAGGTCACCTTCTCCATCCCGCCCCAGCGGGCGGTTGAGAGTGCCACTGTCGAAGAATTTGCGAACATACTCGTCGTGCCGGGGCCTGAACTGCTCGGGAATAAGCATCGTGACGGGTTGCCCAAGCACCTCGTCCGCCGAATGGCCGAACATCTTCTCGGCTGCCGGATTGAAAAGGACCACCCGTTGGCTCTCGTCTATGGTAATGATCGCATCCATCGCCGATTGAACGATCCCCTCCATGCGTCGCCTGGACTCCAGGATCGCCCGGCCGGCCTTGCTTCGATCGCTGATGTCGCGAGTCAGCTTGACGAAACCGGTGACGTCGCCGTGCTCATCCCGCAAGGGAAAGAGGCTGACATTAGCCGCGAAGACGCTGCCGTCTTTGCGCATTCGGACCGCTTCTTCCTCAAAGCGGCCGGTTTCAGCTGCAATCGTAAGCTCGCGGTTCGGCGCGTTCCTGGCCCGGCTCTCGGGAGGATGAAGCACCGTGTAGGGCTGGCCAATGATTTCCTCGGCTTTCCAGCCCTTCAGCCGCTCAGCACCCTTATTCCAAGTGATGATCCGGCCATCGCGGTCCAGCTCGTATATCGCAAAGTCATGCGCTGCATTGATGAGACGCTGCTCCTGCGCTTCGCTCGCGACGCGTTCTTCGCGCAACTGCAGCTGCACGCGTCGGATATCGAGCCGGCGGGCGAACAGAATGATCCCCGCACAGACGGCGCAATAGGCAATCAGGTATGTGACGCGGCTGGAGGGGAACGGGGTAAGCCCCAATCGCGGCAGCAGAAAAAGGTACGTGCCCGCGGCAGCTCCGCAAGCCGTCGCAGCGACTGCGGGGCCGGTCCCGAGTCTTACCGCCGCGACAAGCACCGCGAGGATGAAAAACATGTACGGGACAGCGCTTCCCAGCAATGGGTCCAGGGCAAAGCGAATGACGGCGGCAATCGCGACCAACCCAAGCGCAGCCAGATAGTGGCGGAACGGCTCTGTGATCCCCCATGCTCCCTTGTCTTGCGGCGAGAACGCGGGGGTCCGCAAAAAGTTACGCAGCCGGTCCCAACTCGTGGCAAGAGCGAGGCGAATGCGGATCATTCAAATCGCTGGCCGAGAACTTGAAGCGACGGATCATGAGTCAGGTCGAGGTGTAACGGCGTCACCGCGACGTAGCCGTCTTCGATCGCCTCGAGATCGGTCGAATGGCCGGGAGTCTGCACCATCGGGCCGAGACCGAACCAAAAATAATTGTAGCCGCGCGGATCGGTACGTTCGACGATGCGCAGCCGTCCATAATCGCGGATGCCCTGGCGGCAGACGCGAATTCCTTTCACCTCGCCTGCCGGCAAGGCCGGGAAGTTGACGTTGATTAGCGTCCCCGGGGCAGCATTGAACTCGATCAGAGGCCGAAGCACCCGCTCCGCCCATTCTTCGGCCGCCGCGAATGGGACTGTGTCGCCCATCCCCTCGTGCGAATAGGCCTGGCTCAGAGCGATCGAAGGCACGCCGGCCAAAGCGCCCTCCATCGCCGCAGAGACCGTTCCCGAATAGGTGACGTCCTCTCCCAGGTTCGCACCGCGGTTGATCCCGGAAAGAATAAGATCCGGTGGCGATTCTTTCATGATGTGCGCCAGCGCAAGCATCACGGAGTCGGTTGGAGTGCCGGTCACCGAAAAGCGGCGATTGTCATGTTGCCGCAACCGCACCGGCTGGGTCAGCGTCAGCGAATGCCCTGCCCCCGATTGCTCCTCGGTCGGAGCGACAATCCAGATGTCGTCCGAAAAGCTCTGGGCGACCGTCTCGAGCAGGTCCAACCCACGAGCATTGATGCCATCGTCGTTGGTGAGAAGGATGCGCATGTGGCCGCTCTATGCGGGACGCGCGGAAGCCCCGCAACCATAAGGCAATTGTGCCAAATTGCGCCATATTCGCAACAGCTTCCGCTTTTGTGGAAAACTCCGATGTCAACGCTTGTTAAGCGACTCGGGCGTAAGTATAGGCGCGGTTGGGGTAACCGGCTTACTGGGCCACTAAGTCCCGGTAAGTCTTGTGTAAATCGCCTCCGGCTGCACCGGTGGCTCGGTCGCAGCAGTTGGCGGAGCGTACCGATCAGGTTTGGGCACCTGGTCATGCAGATGAGAGGGGTGGGTCATGGCGACTGCATTAGTCGACCTTTACGGTGGAACGCCGGTACCGTTTGATCGAATTATCCTGCCGGAGGGCTATCGCCCCTCTGACGGCGAAGAGTTCATGTGCGATATGCATCGCGCTTATTTCCTGAAGCGCCTGCGTGAATGGAAGGAAGCGATCATCGAGGAATCGCGCCAGACGATGGCGCAGCTTCAGGTGGATTCGCTTCGGGAACCCGATATCGCCGACCGTGCATCGTGCGAGACCGATTGGTCGATCGAGCTCCGCACTCGCGATCGCCAGCGCAAGCTGATCTCAAAGATCGAGTGCGCGATTCGGCGGCTTTACGAAGGCGAATACGGATATTGCGAAGTTAGCGGCGAGCCGATTTCGCTCGCCCGGCTGGAGGCAAGGCCGATCGCAACGATGACGTTGGAGGCGCAGGAGCGCCACGAGCGGATCGAAAGGATTTCTCGCGACGACTGAGCGCCGAGCGCTCAGTCGCGACTGAATCCTCGCCTAATGCTCGTAATGGCCCGTCATCGCGTCCTTGAGACGGAGCTTCTCTTTCTTGAGGCGGTGCAACAGGTCTTCGTCGGGATGGGTGCGGTGCTCTTCCTCATCGATCATCGCGTGGAGAGCTGCGTGCTTTGATGCCAGTTCCTCGACGTAGCCGTTTTCCATCGGTGCCGTTCCTTTCCAAAAGAGTGACAGCCCGCACAATAAATCACGAATCTTTCGGTTTGTCTCCGGTTTGTAATCGCTCCGCCGTTTTCTCCTGCCGATCCGTCGAGGGCGAATTGGAAAAGCTTTAGCGTCCCGCATCGGGACACAGGCGGTAGCCGGTGCTCGAAAGTAGTGGTTCTGCGTTTCTTTCGCGGATTGAAAGTGGCAGTTTCTCGCGCATGAATGATTCGAGCGAGCCGATCGAACCCGAAGTCCGGATCACGCCGCGGCTTGTCGACGCCTTCTATACGGAGGCGATGCTACTGGCGGATGAGGCCCGGTCCTACTTCGACGATTCCGGTCATCATGACCGCGTTCAGCTCGATCCCTTCACCCGTGTCACCTTCGCCTGCGAGTCGCTCAAGGTGACGACTCGAATCATGCATATTGTTGCGTGGCTTCTCACTCAGCGAGCCATCGAGAGCGGCGAGATCCAGTTTGCCGAAGGACGCCGTCCGGAGCGCCGTCTGGGTCACGCGCAAGAGAGCGATGCGGAGATTGTATCGAGGTTGCCGGAAGCGGCGCAGCGGCTGGTGAATTCGAGCAGCGACCTCTACGCGAGGGTCAAGCGCCTCGATGACGGCCATCTTGCATCCGAGCCGCCACTCAGTCCGGCGCGGGCACTGATGGGAAGGCTCGAGCGGGGACTCACCGGCCACGCTTGAAGGGGGCTGCTAGAGCCTGTGATATTCCCGGTACCAGCTAACGAATCTAGGCACGCCTTCGTCGATCGTCGTTGACGGTTCGAAGCCAAGATCGCGCTGGATTGCACTGATGTCGGCGTAGGTCTCGGTAACGTCGCCAGGCTGCATCGGCTTGAGATCCGCCACCGCCTTCTCGCCAGTTGCCTGTTCAAGCAGTTCGACGACCCGCATGAGGTCTTCGCTGCAGCTGTTGCCGATATTGTAAACAGCGTGTGGCGCTTTGCTTCCACCGGCTTTCGGCGATCCGTCGTTCCGCGGCGGCGAATCGAGACAGGTGACCACGCCGCGAACGATGTCGTCGATGTAGGTGAAATCGCGCCGCATCTGCCCGGCATTGAAGAGCGGAAGCGGCCTGCCTTCATACAAAGCCTTGGTGAAAATCCACATCGCCATGTCCGGCCGTCCCCAAGGGCCATAGACCGTAAAGAACCTCAGGCCGGTCATCGGCAACCGGTAGAGGTGGGCGTAGGATTCGCTGATCAGCTCGTCCGACTTTTTGGTCGCCGCGTAAAGCGAGAGCGGATGATCAACCCGGTCTTCGACACGGAACGGAAGCGTGTCGTTGCCGCCATAGACCGACGAGGATGACGCATAGACGAAATGCTTGGTTTCACGCTGCCGAGCCAATTCCAGCATGTTGCAATGACCAACGAGGTTGGATTGCACATACGCCGCCGGATTCTCCATACTGTAGCGGACGCCCGCTTGGGCGCCGAGATGAATGATCCGGTCAAAGCGTGTGTCGGCAAGCCGGGAATTCAGCGCATCGGCATCTGAAAAGTCGAGCTTTTCGAATCGGAACCGGTTTCCGAACTGCTGCCCCAGCCGCTCAACCCGCGCCTGTTTCAGGGCGGGATCGTAATAGTCATTGACATTGTCGATGCCGATCACGTCATCGCCGCGGTCGAGCAGCGCAAGCGCCGCCGTCGATCCGATGAATCCCGCCACGCCTGTAACCAAAACAGCCATTGACGGCGCTTAGCCGCACCAGCAGCGCCCTTGCTAGTCCCTAGGCTGCAAGCCGCAAAGGACTGCCTTGACCTTCTATCCAGGCCTGGAACATCAGAATTGCCCAGAGTGCTGGCGTCGAGTTCCTCTGCCCGCTCAGATGCTCGCGCCACCGGCGCTGAACGATGGCAGGGTCGAAATAGCCCTGCCCCGCCAGCCGCTTCGAATCGAGAAGCTCCTCGGCCCACGGTCGCAGCGGACCTTTGATCCATTCGCCGACCGGAATTCCAAAGCCTGCTTTCGGCCGCTCGAAGAGCTCGACCGGTACGTCTCTCGCCAAAAGGCGTCGCAGGATTCGTTTCCCCCTGCCTCCCTGGATTTTCATATGGAGAGGAATTCGAGCCGCGACTTCCGCTACTCGGTGATCGAGAAACGGGACGCGGGATTCCAGACTCACCGCCATCGACGCCCGATCCACTTTGCACAGGATATCGTCCGGCAAATAGGTGATTGCATCGCAGTACATCGTTCGAATTGAGTCTGGCGCGGGTACTCCGGGATCAAGCGGGAATTGAAGTTCCTCACCTTCCCCACGCACTGGCGACTGTTGGAAAGCCCATTCGTCGAGAAAGCTGGTGTAGATGTCGTCAAACGAGCTCGCAGAGGCCGCCAGCCTGAATGCTTTCTGGATTTTTGCGCCGAAATGCGCGCTCTCGGTGCCGCGAAACGCGGCTAGCTTGCTCCAGAAGCTGGACGGTATCCGCGCAAATGGACGGCCGATCACCGACCGTACCGGCGCAGGCACCTTACCGAGCTTCGACCACAGGGATGGTGCCGCAACATGCCGATAATAGCCTCCGAAGAGTTCGTCGCCTCCGTCCCCGCTCAGGGCGACGGTAACCTTCTCGCGGGCAAAGCGGCTGACGAGGAAAGTCGGGATTTGCGACGAATCCGCGAACGGCTCGTCGTACATGGAAGACAGCAGCGGGATGACGTCCCGTGCCTCCTCGACGGTGACATAATGTTCGTCGTGCACTGTGCCCAGATGGCGCGCGATCGCTTTTGCGTAATCTGCTTCGTTGAACTCCTTCTCGTTGAACCCGATGGTGAAGGTGCGGACCGGGATTGACGAATATCTCTGGTAGAGTGCCACCACCGTCGAACTGTCGATGCCGCCGGACAGAAAGGCGCCGACCGGCACATCGGCCATAGACTGGCCGCGGATTGCCGTCGCCAGCGCCTGCTCCAGCTCTTGAATGGCTTCATTTTCCTCGCCGTAAGGCTGCTCGAGGCCTCGCCGCACGACTTCTGCGTAAGACCAGTAGCGGGTCAGCTTTAGGCCGCTCGACGCCTCGCCTTCTTCTGGTGCTTCGCGCCGCTGCGAATTGACGCCGGACTGCGCAACTTCGAGGATGCAGCCGGGCTGCAACTTGAAGATGTGCCGGTAAATCGAAAGCGGCGCCGGAATGTAGTTGCGGGAAGTCAAAGCGAAGAGCGCGCGCCGATCGACTTCATTGTCGAATCGGGGATGCGCACGCATTGCCTTAAGCTCGGACGAGAACAGAAAATCGCCCCCTATCCAGCCGTAATACAGCGGTTTTTCCCCGAAGCGGTCGCGCGCCAAGTAGAGCTTGCGAACAGATCGGTCCCACAATGCAAACGCGAACATTCCGACACATCCGTCGAGTGCCCGCTCAATGCCCCAGGATGAAATCGCCTGAAGGAGCGTCTCGGTGTCCGAGTGACCACGCCAGCCGCCGTCTGGTGCAAGTCCAGCCGAATCCATCTCGGCCCTCAAGGCGGCGTGATTGTAGATCTCGCCATTAAAGGTGAGCAGGAAGCGGCCATCCGCCGATTGCATCGGCTGGTGTCCATGCGGAGAGAGATCCACAATCGAGAGACGGCGGTGCGCCAGCCCGACTCCCGCTTCGGAATCGACCCAGAGCCCCTGGTCGTCCGGACCTCGATGAGCCAAGGTCGCAACCATCCGTCCTGCGAGATCCGGACGGGTTCGCCCGCCGCTAAGAAGTCCTGCAATTCCGCACATGGTATTTGTTCTACCCCGCGCGAAGGTGACGGCGGAAGGGCCATTTGCGGCCACGGATAGCGCAATATAGAAAACATTCTCCACCGGAACCCGTGCGTTCAATGAGCCTCGCCCGTAACACCGCCTACAACCTGATCGGGTCGGCAATTCCGTTAGCGGCGTCGCTGGTAACGGTTCCAATCTACCTAGAGGTCATCGGGCTGGAGCGTTACGGGCTGCTCGCGATCTGCTGGGTGGTTCTCGGTTACATGGAGGTGTTCGAATTCGGGCTTGGTACCGCGACCGCCCAGCGTGTTGCACTGCTCAAGGACAGCGAGGGAGAAAATCGTTCGAACATAGTTTGGGGGTCGCTTGTCCTGTCTTTAACACTCGGAGCGACGGGAGGCCTGCTGTTGGCTGCGCTCGGGCCAGCAGTCCTGCACGCGGCAATGGAGCAACGATCGACCTTCACTCGGGAAGTCGCCGACTCCGTTGTGTGGCTGGCGTTGCTGGTGCCGCTGACGACTTGCCACAGCGCGCTCGCCGGCGCGCTTCAGGGGCGGGAGAGATTCCTCCGATTGAACCTGATCAGAGGAATCGGCAGTGCAGCGTTGGCTGTCGCCCCTCTCGCCGCTGCAATATTGTTGGGACCGGGCCTCAGGGTTCTTGTCGTCGCCTTGGTCGTGGTGCGTGCTTCGACCGTTGCCGCCTTGCTCGCCGCCTGCCGAAGTGCAGTGCCGCTAAGTCCGGCGAAGCTCCCTTCTCCCAGCAACTTGAAGTCATTGCTCAGTTTCGGAGGCTGGGTGACTGGTGAGGGTCTTTTGGCACCGCTCCTGCTCTCGGCGGAAAAGCTCGCCATCGGCTGGTTCAGGACGGCCACCGCGGTGTCGCTGTACATGATCCCATTCAACCTTTTGTCCAGGTTGCTGCTGCTTCCGCAAAGCCTGGCGGGCGCGCTGATCCCCCGCTTTGCCGGGACGGATGAAGAACAGGCCGAGGAAACAACTCGCGAGGCACTGCGCAATCTGGAATTGCTGACTACGCCGCTGGCCATTCTGGCGTTGCTCGCGTTAAAGCCCTTCCTGTTGGTATGGATTGGGCCGACCCTCGCCGACGATTGCGCGCCGATCGGAATCCTTCTGATCGTTGGCTTCTGGTTCAACTCGTTCAGCCATGTGCCCTATGCGCAATTGATCGGAACTGGCCGTCCAGACCTTGTCGTGAAAGTAACTCTGCTTCAGTTCCTGCCATATCTGGCGCTGCTATATGTGGTCGTCCCGACTGCCGGTGTCATTGGAGCCGCTCTCGCTTGGTCCGTTCGCAACTTCCTCGAGTTGGTGTTGTTCGTTGCCGCTACCCGCGAATTGCACCTGCTGAACCGAATCATTCTCGTGCCAGCCATTCCTGTCGTCGCCGCTGCTGTCGTTGCGTTCCTTGCTCCACCGCCAGATGTCCTTGGAACAGCGTCTTTGCTCCTGATCGCCACTGCTGCGGTCGTCCGAATGCTGAAAGTCCTCCAAACAGAGCGCTCAAAAGCTCTTCGCGCAGTCCGAGCCAGAGATATCCGCTGAACGCAAATGTCTAAGAAGGAGTCCGCGTGGGCCTTGAGGCACCCGACCCCGGAGCCGTGGCCGGAAGGTGAAACTGAAGCGGTCCCGAACTGTCCGGTCTGCGGCAACAATGAGCGAGACCTGCTTTATTCCGATCTGTCGGACAGGGTCTTCTTCTCAGCGCCAGGCTTTTGGAATTCGTGGCGGTGCCGCCGGTGCGAGAGTATGTATCTCGATCCGCGCCCGACAGAAGAAAGCATCGCGCTTGCGTACCGACGCTACTACACTCACGATGAGCAGCCATGCGCGTCCATCACCCCTTCGTTTCGGACGTATCTCGGCAATGGCTATCGTAACGAACGTTATGGTGCGTCACTTACGCCGGCATCCGGGCTAGGGAAATATATCGGCACGATCCCGCCACTCGGCTGCGCGGTCGACAGCCAATATCGCTATCTGCCCCGGCACCCCGGGCGAGTTCTCGACATCGGCGCCGGCGGTGGGGACTGGCTGGAATTGGTGCGCTCCAGCGGCTGGCAGGTTGCTGCCGTCGAGCCCGATCCGGTCGCCCGCGAAGCAATTCAGAAAAAGGGGATCGATGCGAGAAGATCCGCGGCGGACTGGCTCGCGTCGGGCGATCGGTTCGACGCAATCACGATAAATCATGCGATCGAGCACGTGCATAATCCGAACGCTCTCCTGAACGCCGCCTTCGATTTATTGAAATCCGGCGGACAGCTGTTCGTCGAAACGCCCAATGTGGATGCGCTTGGGCATCAGATCTTCGGTCGCGACTGGGTTGCGTTAGACCCGCCTCGCCACCTTGTTCTCTTCAACCGCAAGAGCCTTCACGAGTCCGTCAAGTCTGCAGGCTTTCATTGGATCCGATTTCGGTATCGACCCGCACCGCTGCCGGAAACCTACGGGCAAAGCGAGCGAATCGCAGCTGGTCTGGACCCGCTCAGTCCACCAGACCAGATCACAACGTTAGCGCTTGGTTTCCGGAAATTGCGCGCCCGGTTGCAACCATCGCGCTCTGAATATCTGACTCTCACGGCGGTCAAGGAATAGTCAGCTGCGGATCTCGGTCGCCATGGCTACCTATCAGGGCGCGGAGTTCCTCCGCGAGCAGCTGGAGAGCATCGCGAAGCAGACCCGGCAGCCCGATGAGCTGATTGTCAGCGACGACGGCTCAACGGACGAAACGGTGGCTATCGCGAGCCATTTTGCTGCGGGCGCGCCATTTCGGGTCCACATCTTTCGGAATGAGCAGACTCTCGGGTTCAGCGGCAACTTCGAACGGGCGCTCGCGGAGAGCCAAGGCGACGTGGTTTTCCTATCCGATCAGGATGACGTGTGGTTTCCGGAGAAGATCGAGCGCGTGGCCGACCAGTTCCAACGCACTCCCGGTGCCTTCGCCGTGATTCACGATCAACGAACGCTGGACCAGCGTACCGGGCGGATCTTTCAACGAAGCTACTTCGATAATCAAAGGGCGCTCGGACTTGCCGAGGCAGAGCTGGTCTCCGGCAACTTCACCGCCCTGCGCCGCGAACTGGTCAAGATTGTGCTGCCGTTTCCCGAGCAGGTCGCGTACGACTTCTGGATTGCGCGGCTTTCCACCGCATTGAAGTGCAGAGCAGTCATTCGCGAACCGCTGCAGCTGTACCGGCGTCACTCTTCAAACCTCAGCCAGCCTATCCTGTCCAATCCACGGCCGACACTGCTTTCGGAACTCAGAAGAATGGGCCCTGAGGACCCGAGACCTCATTGGCATGAGACACTTGAGCAGTGTCAGCTGGCATCGAGCCGGATCCAGGAACGTTCGGACGCGGTCGACGAATGTTTGGGAGAGGGTCGCGCGAAGGCTTCCCTCGCTCGGCTGTCGCGGCAGATGCGGTCCCTCGAAAGGCGGATCGAAGTAATGAGCCTGCCGCCGGTACGCCGGAGAATAGAGGTTTTCCGGAGCTGGCGGGGGGGAGTCTACGATCAGTTCTCAGGCGCCAAAAGCGCGATCAGGGATTTGCTCCGGCATCTGCCATGATGAACTGCCGTGTGTCGGGAACCCGAAGCAGGCGCAAGTGCCGCCTCGCAAATTTCAGGAGACCGGCAGGTTCCTGAGCACCCTTCGCTTTGCCGATGCGTTCGCGAACCGTGCCGGCCCCATCACCTGAATGCCGAGGAATCGGGCAGTTTCCTTCAAGGCGATTCCTTTCCGACGAGCATAGCGGAGGTTGTGCAGCCATCCCATCGCCGCCCGCGACTTCCTCCCGGAATAGAGATCAATCACGTAATCGAGGAATCTCTCGCGTTTCCTCAATTCGGCCTCGATATCTCTGGACAGCCCGCGCACGGAGGCGATTTCCCGCATCGCGACGACAGTATTTCGCGCTCGCCGAAAATTGCGAATCGCCTTCTCTGGTGTCGAGGCGTCGCCGCTATGATTGCTGTCGTGAAGACGGTAATCGAACAGTGCTTCGGGCGCATAGCCGAGCTCGACGTCGGGATCCGCCGCAATCCAGAAGGCAAGTGGCCAGTCCTGGTATGTGTTGGCGGGATCGGGAAGCGAGCGAGCCCATCCCGCGAAGTCGTGAAACCGAGCAAGAGAGCGGCGAAAGCACAGCGCGCTTCCGAGCCACACATAGTCGCCATGCGTCAGTATTCCTCGCCGGATACACTCACTGCGCTCAGCTGGAGATTCACGGCCAAGCACCTCACGCGGACGACTGTCTCGGCTCACCAGCGAACCTTCTGCATCGATGAAGCGCAAATCATGTGTAACAAAGGCCAACCTTCTGTCTGAGGCGAAGCACTCACCAATCTTCCGAATCTTGTCCGAGCGCCACACGTCGTCGCCGTCCAGAAGGCAGACGAGATCATTGGAAGCCTTCTCCACTCCGGCGAGCATCGCCAGAAGCGAACCTCCGTTCCAGTCAGTGCTGAGGTAATGGACTGGGTAGGCACGGATCACCCGCTCGCTTCCGTCAGTCGAACAATCATCGACGACGATTATCTCGGGACCTTCCGCACAGTCCTGCGCGAGCACGGACTCAATCGCGGCGCCGACATGTCGTTCGAGGTTATAGCAGGTGATGACGACCGTCATTCGAGTCATCAGCGCGCTTTATCCCGGCGGTGCGGCGAACTCCATGCACAGAGACAGCCTTGGCGCAGCTAAAAAGACCCCGCTAAGAGACCGAATGGTGACGGCTCCAAAGGCTCGCGAGATCGCGCAGGACGCGAGCTGGCTGGTGCAGGCGCTGGATGCGAATTCGGCGGTGGTGCGGCTGGTTCGGATGGACCGGGAGGCATACCGAGCCGCCAGTTTTCTCGACGACCGCATATTCGCGCAGCCCCGGGAAACCGCTGCCGCGCCGTGGCCCGGTGTTGCTGGGGCCGCGCCCGCGGGCGCGAGGAAAGATGCACGCTGGATTTTTCACATTGGCCACGTCGGCTCGACCCTCGTCTCGCGGCTCCTTGGAGAATTGCCTGGGGTGCTCTCTATTCGGGAACCCCGGATCCTCCGGGATGTGTCGGCAATCGCACCAGAGCAGCGGCAACAGTTCACGACGCCACTTCAATCACTGCTCTCTCGCACCTTCTCACCAGAGGAGTCGGCGTTGGTGAAGGCGACGAGCTTCGTCAGCGAAATCGCCCCGGATCTCGTCGCGCCAAGGCAGCGCGCATTATTCATGTATGCGAACCCGCGAAACTATATCGCCTCAATCCTGGCTGGTGAGAATTCGGTCAAGGAGCTGACAATTCTGGCGCCGTGGAGGGCGCAGCGGATCGCCGGCCGAACGTCGCTTGACCAACCGAATACTGCCGCCGAGCTGGCGGGGGCAGCCTGGGCCTGCGAGATGACCACGCTCGAAGCTGCGGCGGATGCAATGGCCGACCGGAAGATCATTTGGGCGAATTTCGACGCGATGCTAGCGGATATGTCAGCGGAATTGGGTCGCGTTGCCGCCTTTTTCGACTTTGCTGCCAGTGATGGGCAGCTGCACGCAATCGTGGAAAGCCGGCTGATGCAGCGCTATTCGAAGGCGCTGGAATATGACTACAGCCCTTCCCTTCGCCGTGATCTGATCGCCGAAACCGGCGCGGCGAACCGTTCCGACATCGACAGAGCCATTGCCATGCTGCACTCTGCCGCCGAAGCGTCACCCCTTCTGGCTCGCGCGCTCGATCGCGCAAAGGACGATTGATGTATCGAATTTTGCAGATTCTGACCCCGCAAGAGGTTGACCAGTGCAAGCAGATCGCCGCCTCGGCTCCGTTCGTTCACGGCCGCGTGTCCAACCCGCACAACAAGGCGAAGGACAATGAGCAGTTGCACGAGCAAAAAGCGTGGCAGCGAAGCGCTGAGATGCTCGGCGATGCGCTCATGCGGAGCGAGGAATTCCGGGATTTCGCTTTCCCCGCGGAAATCGCCCCCCCGCTGATCACCCGCTACAAGCCGGGGATGAAATACGGCGCGCATGCCGATGCCGCCTTCCTGCCGCTCCCCGGAGGAGTCATCCGAAGCGACCTCAGCTGCACGATGTTCCTCAATGAGCCGGAGAGCTACGAGGGTGGCGCGCTCCACATCCGGCTCGGGGATGGCGACCTGCGCTTCAAGCTGAAGCCTGGCGAGGCGATCGTCTATCCC
>Ga0157371_10001747_pt1 | contig 22022 bp, 19 predicted proteins | sample C45metaG_FD_113462 | JGI IMG/M metagenome (GOLD analysis project Ga0157371, IMG submission 113462) | Corn rhizosphere microbial communities from Kellogg Biological Station, Michigan, USA - C4-5 metaG | ecosystem: Host-associated > Plants > Roots > Rhizosphere > Soil | place: USA: Michigan...
ATCGACATCCAGGGCCCGGATTCCCGTGAGTTCCTCAACCGCATCTACACCAACGCCTGGACCAAGCTCGACGTGGGCAAGGCGCGTTACGGCCTGATGTGTAAAGAAGACGGCATGGTGTTCGACGACGGCGTAACTGCCTGCCTGGCCGACAACCATTTCGTGATGACCACCACCACCGGCGGCGCTGCACGCGTGCTGCAATGGCTGGAAATCTACCACCAGACCGAATGGCCGGACCTGAAGGTGTACTTCACTTCCGTGACGGATCACTGGGCAACCATGACCCTGTCCGGGCCGAACAGCCGCAAGCTGCTCAGCGAAGTCACCGACGCCGATTTGAGCAACGAAGCCTTCCCGTTCATGACCTGGAAAGAAGCTCTGGTCGGCGGTGTGCCGGCGCGGATTTTCCGGATTTCGTTTACCGGTGAGCTGTCGTTCGAAGTCAACGTACAGGCCGACTACGCCATGGGCGTGCTCGAGAAAATCGCCGAGGCTGGCAAGAAGTACAACCTGACCCCGTATGGCACTGAAACCATGCACATCCTGCGGGCCGAGAAGGGTTTCATCATCGTCGGTCAGGACACTGACAGCTCGATGACCCCGGACGACCTGAACATGGGCTGGTGTGTCGGTCGCACCAAACCGTTCTCGTGGATCGGCCAGCGCGGCATGAACCGTGAAGACTGCGTACGTGATCAGCGCAAACAGTTGGTGGGGCTGAAGCCGATCGATCCGAACGTATGGCTGCCGGAAGGTGCGCAACTGGTGTTCAACACCAAGCAAACCATCCCGATGACCATGGTCGGTCACGTGACTTCCAGCTATCTGCACAACTCCCTGGGCTATTCGTTTGCCATGGGCGTGGTCAAAGGCGGCTTGAAGCGTATGGGTGAGCGGGTGTTCGCACCGCTGGCCGACGGCAGCGTGATCGAGGCGGAAATCGTTTCTTCGGTGTTCTTCGATCCAAAAGGCGATCGCCAGAACGTGTAAGTCGATCGTTTCCACGCAGAGCGTGGGAACGATCAACACAGAATTCAGGAACAGGTGCTTTATGACCGCAGCCAATGTTTACCAACAACGCCCAACCACCGGGGCCAAGGCCGAGTCGTCGCTGCATCACGCAGGTTTGCAAAACCTGGTGGGCAAGGGTCGCAAGAACGCCGGTGTGATCGTGCGAGAGAAAAAACTCCTCGGCCACCTGACCATTCGTGGCGATGGCCACGATGCGGCTTTCGCTGCAGGCGTGCACAAAGCCCTCGGCATCGAACTGCCAGCTGCATTGACCGTCGTCGTCAAAGGCGAAACCAGCCTGCAATGGATGGGGCCGGATGAATGGCTGCTGATCGTGCCGACCGGTGAAGAGTTCGCCGCCGAGAAAAAACTGCGTGAAGCGCTGGGCGACCTGCACATCGCAGTCACCAACGTCAGTGGTGGTCAGCAGATACTCGAACTGAGCGGCCCGAACGTGCGCCAGGTGCTGATGAAGTCCACCAGCTACGACGTGCACCCCAACAACTTCCCGGTGGGCAAGGCTGTGGGCACCGTTTTTGCCAAGTCGCAACTGGTGATCCGCCATACCGCCGAAGACACCTGGGAACTGCTGATTCGTCGCAGCTTCTCGGACTACTGGTGGTTGTGGTTGCAGGATGCTGCCGCCGAATACGGGCTTAGCGTTCAGGCGTAATGATCGTTCCCACGTCGAGGCGTCGAACCGTCCGCGTGGGAATGCATCCCGGGACGCTCCGCGTCCCAAAGCGGACGCAGAGCGTCCATGGCGGCGTTCCCACGCAGAGCGTGGGAACGATCAGTTTCGCTACAGGAGTCACCGCACTATGAGCCGCGCCCCAGACACATGGATTCTGACCGCCGACTGCCCAAGCGTTCTCGGCACCGTGGACGCGGTGACGCGCTTTCTGTTCGAGCAGGGCTGCTACGTCACCGAGCACCACTCCTTTGACGACCGGCTCTCCGGCCGTTTTTTCATTCGCGTGGAATTCCGCCAGCCCGACGGCTTCGATGAGCAGGCATTTCGTGTCGGGTTGGAGGAGCGTGGCAAAGCCTTCGGAATGGTCTTCGAACTGACTCCGCCGAATTACCGGCCAAAAGTGGTGATCATGGTCTCCAAGGCCGACCACTGCCTCAACGACTTGCTCTACCGTCAGCGCATCGGCCAGTTGTCGATGGACGTGGCCGCCGTGGTCTCCAACCACCCAGACCTCAAGCCGCTGGCCGACTGGCACCAGATTCCGTATTACCACTTCCCCCTGGACCCGAACGACAAGCCGTCGCAAGAGCGCCAGGTGTGGCAGGTGATCGAAGAGTCCGGCGCGGAACTGGTGATCCTTGCCCGCTACATGCAAGTGCTGTCGCCTGAGCTGTGCCGCAAACTCGATGGCAAGGCGATCAACATTCACCACTCCCTGCTGCCCGGCTTCAAAGGCGCCAAGCCTTATCACCAGGCCTACAACAAGGGCGTGAAACTGGTTGGCGCCACGGCGCATTACATCAATAACGACCTGGATGAAGGCCCGATCATCGCCCAGGGCGTAGAGGCCGTGGACCACAGTCATTACCCGGAAGATCTGATCGCCAAGGGGCGGGATATCGAAGGGCTGACCTTGGCGCGGGCTGTGGGTTATCACATTGAACGAAGGGTGTTTTTGAACGCCAATCGCACGGTCGTACTTTAGATCGCTATCGCGAGCTTGCTCGCGATGGCGGCATAACAGACAACACAAGACACACAAGCAGTAACCCGAGCAATCAACGCGCCGCCGCTTCATGGCGACGCGACCGCTACATAAAAACAACAGCGAGGTGAAAGCATGTCTGGCAATCGTGGTGTGGTGTATCTCGGCAACGGCAAGGTCGAAATACAGAAAATCGACTATCCAAAAATGCAGGACCCGCGCGGCAGGAAGATCAACCATGCTGTCATCCTGCGTGTGGTTTCCACCAACATCTGTGGTTCCGACCAGCACATGGTGCGCGGTCGTACCACCGCTCAGACCGGTCTGGTGCTGGGTCACGAGATCACCGGTGAAGTGATCGAGAAGGGCAGCGACGTCGAGAACCTGCAGATCGGCGACCTGGTTTCCGTACCGTTCAACGTGGCTTGCGGGCGCTGCCGTTCCTGCAAGGAAATGCATACCGGTGTTTGCCTCAGCGTTAACCCGGCGCGTCCGGGCGGTGCCTACGGTTATGTCGACATGGGCGACTGGACCGGCGGCCAGGCGGAGTACGCGATGGTGCCGTACGCCGACTTCAACCTGCTGAAACTGCCTGATCGCGATCGCGCGATGGAAAAAATCCGCGACTTGACCTGCCTCTCCGACATCCTGCCGACCGGTTACCACGGCGCAGTGACCGCCGGCGTTGGCCCAGGCAGCACCGTATACATTGCCGGTGCCGGTCCAGTCGGTCTCGCCGCAGCCGCTTCCGCCCGCCTGCTGGGCGCGGCAGTGGTGATCATCGGTGACGTCAACACTGTTCGCCTGGCACACGCCAAGGCGCAGGGTTTCGAAATCGCCGACCTGTCGCTGGACACCCCGCTGCACGAGCAAATCGCTGCACTGTTGGGCGAACCAGAAGTGGATTGCGCCGTCGACGCCGTAGGCTTCGAAGCGCGCGGTCACGGTCATGACGGCGTGAAACACGAGGCTCCGGCCACCGTGCTCAACTCGCTGATGGGCGTCGTGCGGGTTGCCGGCAAAATCGGTATTCCGGGCCTGTACGTGACCGAAGATCCAGGTGCAGTGGATGCCGCTGCGAAAATGGGCAGCCTGAGCATCCGCTTCGGTCTGGGCTGGGCCAAATCCCACAGCTTCCACACCGGCCAGACACCTGTGATGAAGTACAACCGTCAGCTGATGCAGGCGATCATGTGGGACCGCATTCACATCGCCGACATCGTTGGCGTGGAAGTCATCAGCCTGGATGACGCGCCACGTGGTTACGGTGAGTTCGATGCGGGCGTGCCGAAGAAGTTTGTGATCGATCCGCACAAACTGTTCAGCGCAGCGTAGGACTTCACGCAATACAAAACGGCGACCCACGGGTCGCCGTTTTTTTGTTTGATGATGATCGCTCCCACGCTCTGCGTGGTAACGCCTCCTGTGACGCTCTGCGTCACGATTTGGGACGCAGAGCGTCCCGGGCTGCATTCCCACGCAGAGCGTGGGAACGATCATTAGAGGACCACCAACGCTCCTTGATATAGAACGGGTCCTGTCGGTTGCCCCGTCGGCGAACCCCCTTTGGGCTCAAGACTCACCGCCAATGCAATCGGCTTGGCGATCAACACTTTCTGCGCATCGCTGAGCTCTACGCGACCTTTTCCGTCAGCCGGAATTACGCCGAGGGAAACGGGTTTTCCATCCGCTATTGCCCACAGCTCCAGACTGCGCCCCGGTTCGACGGCGGCGAGGGTGAGCGGTTCGACGTTCAGGTAGTTCTTGTGGGCTTCGACCTTCAGCGCAGGCTGTGCGTCGGCTGTCATCAACGTGGCGCTGTAACGCGCGCTGTCACGGTTGTAGATCACGCCCAAGGTGACCGCAATCACCAGCGAACACACTGCTGCCGTCATCCGCAGCCAGTTCCAGAACGGACGCTTCTGCGGTACATGAAGCACCTGCGGTTCGATTCGTGCGGTGATGCCTTTCCACACGCGATCTGGCACCGGTTGCTCGGGCAACGCGTCGGTCAGACTGGCGAGGCTTTCCTGCCATTGCGCAAGTTCCACGCGCAATGCCGCATCCTCCAGCAATAACTGCTCGAAACGCCGACGAGCGGCGGCAGGCATCAGGCCGATGGCGTAATCGGCGGCGAGGGCGCGGCGCAGGGTCGGGGTTTGATAGTTCATGATTCAAGGCACCTGCGCAGTCGCTCCATACCGCGGCGGATCCAGGATTTCACCGAGCCCAGCGGCGCGGCCAGATGTTCAGCGAGCTCCGAGCAGGACAAGCCCTGGAAGTAAGCGACAGTGATCGATTGGCGCTGCATGCCTTCGAGGCTTTCCAGGCAGCGCTTCAAAGCACCGGCTTCGCGTGCGCTGGCTAATTGGTCGTGGGCCGACGGGCTTTCATCCACCAGCGCTTGTTCTTCGAGATCGCTCAATGGCCGGTCACGGTGTTTGCGTAACTGGTCGATGGCCTGGTTGCGGGTGATGTTGATCATCCAGGTCAACGGCGCGGACAGGTGCGCCTCATAGCGCGAGGCATTGTTCCAGATGCGCACAAAGGTTTCCTGCAGCACCTCTTCGGCCAGATCCGCACGCCCCATGAAACGCAGGGCAACACCGTGCAAGCGTGGGCCGACGCTGCGGTACAGCGTCTCGAACGCGCGGCGGTCACCCAGTGAACACTGGGCCAGGAGTTGCCTGAGTTGATCGGTGTCGGCGGTGGAAATAGTGGTTCTCCGGACAATCGGCGCGGACTGCGCGTGGTTCTTGTTGCAGGCAGAGGTTAGTTGACGGCGCGCAGTTGTTCCATTCACGGCAGACACCTCGGAAAACCGCCGACCCTGATGTTCAGGGCCGGCGGTACGGCTCAGCTTTTTGGCATCAGCACTTTGTCGATGACCTGAATCACGCCGTTGGATTGATACACGTCATAGGTGGTGATGTCGGCGACGTCACCTTTTTCATCCTTGATTGTGATGTTATGCGGACCGTTCATCATCGCCCACAGTTTGCCGCCGGCGACGGTGGTCAGCTCGGCTTTGCCGCCACTGGCCTTGATCTTCTCGGCGAGGGTCATCATGTCGAGTTTTCCGGCGACGACGTGATAGGTGAGAACGTGAGTCAGGGTCGCTTTGTTGGCGGGTTTGAGCAGGGTGTCGACGGTGCCGGCTGGCAGCGCTGCGAACGCCGAGTTGACCGGCGCAAATACGGTGAACGGGCCTTTGCCCTTTAGGGTATCGACCAGGCCTGCGGCTTTGACGGCGGCCACCAGCGTGGTGTGGTCGGCGGAGTTGACGGCATTATCGATGATGTCCTTGCCCGGCATCATGCTCTGGCCGCCGACGATGACTGAATCGTGGCTCATGTCTGCCGCTTGCACGGTGTTCAGGGCGAGTGCGCCGCCAAGGGCGAAGGTCAGCAGGCTGGCAATCAGGGGCGTTTTGATCGAAGTGCGTTTCATGGTGATGATCCTTTGTGGGGAGAATCGGCCAGGAGTGTCTGTCCGTGCTTGATATACGTGGGCACGGCCATACTGGATGCAGCGACTGAACATTCTTTTTTGACGGTTCGTCAGAGGCTCGCCAGGGCTGGGAACAATCCCCCGGGATGCCAGTCAAACAGGCAGTTTTTCGCCGCCCGCTTGCCGGGCGGTTTTCTTGGCACAAGAGGATGTCTGGATGAAGATTTCACGCGGTTTCGCATTGGTTTCGCTGATGACTCTGGCCGCCAGCCCGGTCTTTGCTCAGTTCAACCTTAGTGATGCGGCCAGTGCCATTTCCGGTATGAAGGGTGATAACACCGCAGCCTCAGCCGCGCAGACTCCACAAACGGCTGACCTGCTGAGTGCACTCAGCGAATTGAATGTCACGCCAGAACAAGCCATTGGGGGCGCCGGGGCGATGTTGGGGCTGGCAAAAAATCAACTGAGCTCCACCGATTACTCGGAACTGGCCAAAAGCGTTCCGGGGATCGACATATTGTCCGGCGGCGGTGAGCTGGGTGCGCTGGCAGGCTTGCTCGGGTCTTCCGGCAACGCGGCCGGTCTGGGCAACGCCTTGGGCGCCGTGAAGAACACCACGGATTTGAGTAGCGCGTTCAGCGCATTGGGGATGGACGCCGGCATGATCGGCCAGTTTGCCCCGGTGCTGTTGCAATACTTCGGTCAGCAGGGCGTTGGCGGTTCGCTGCTGAACAGTCTGGGCGGGATCTGGGGCGCCGGCTCCGGCATCTGATCTAACGGTTCTCGGCGCGCAAAGCGTCGATGCGCCGATCCTTTTCGATCCAGAGGTGGTTGACCCAATTCTGGATCGTCTGGCGAAACACCGGGTCGTTCTCGTAATCGCCCTGCCACAGTGCCGGGTCGAGTTCGCGGGTCTTGATATCGATGATGACCCGCGGCACGTTGCCACTGATCAAGTCCCAGAACCCTGGAATCTGCTGCTGCGGATACACCACCGTCACATCAAGAATGGCATCCAGCTGTTCGCCCATCGCTGCCAGTACAAACGCCACGCCGCCCGCCTTGGGCTTGAGCAAATGCGTGAACGGCGATTGCTGCTGGGTGCTTTTTGCTGCGGTGTAGCGGGTGCCTTCCAGATAATTGACCACCGTCACTGGCTGGCGCTTGTACAGCTCGCAGGCTTGTTTGGTGATCTCCAGGTCCTTGCCGGCCAGTTCCGGGTTTTTCGCCAGAAACGCCTTGCTGTAGCGCTTCATGAACGGATAATCCAGCGCCCACCACGCCAGCCCCAGGAACGGCACCCAGATCAGCTCTTTCTTGAGGAAGAACTTGAAGAACGGCGTGCGCCGGTTAAGTGTCTGGATCAGCGCCGGGATATCGACCCAGGATTGATGGTTACTGATCACCAGATACGACGTGTCGCGGCGCAGCTCATCGCCACCCCTGATGTCCCATTGGGTCGGAATGCACAGACGGAAAATCAGCTTGTCGATTTCGGCCCAGGTCTCGGCGATCCACATCACCGCCCATGAGGCATAGTCGCGAAAGCGCCCGGGCAGAACCAGTTTGAGCAGTGCGAACACCATCAACGGTCCGAACAGAACCAGGGTGTTGAGCAACAGCAGCAAGGTAACGAAACAGCCGGTGAGCAGGCGGCGCATAAGAGACTCTTGAAAGCGTCTGGGCGCGCCATCATAAGCAGCTTCGGGCCTGAGGCCAAATCGGCGGTGACGAATGTTTCACCTTCAAACCTTTAATCTTCCTGTGCAAATCATTCCCGCGTGGCGCGTGGGAACGATCTATCCAATCAAGGTCTAAAATCCCGCTGCCCACTCCTTATGGATGCCCATTACGTGAAATCCCTCCTAGCATTGCTTTCCCTCGTGGCCCTGCCGGTCCTGGCCGCCGAGCCGACCCTGTATGGGCGCTACGAATACATTGCGCTGCCGGAAATCGGTGGCCAGGTCCTCAAGGCCAAGATGGACACCGGGGCCCTGACTGCCTCGCTGTCGGCCAAGGACATCGAAACCTTCACTCGCGACGGCGAAGAGTGGGTGCGTTTTCGCCTCGCCACCAAAGACGCAAGCAACAAGGTCTATGAACACAAGGTCGCGCGGATCAGCAAGATCAAGACCCGCTCCGAAGAAGAAGACGATGACGCGAATGTGAGCGCACCGACCAAGCGTCCAGTGGTCGATCTCGAACTTTGCCTGGGCAACGTCAAGCGCACCGTCGAGGTCAACCTCACCGACCGCAGCAGCTTCAACTATCCACTGTTGATCGGCGCCAAGGCCTTGCGTGAATTCGGCGCTGCGGTGAATCCGGCACGACGTTTCACGGCCGACAAACCCAACTGCTGAGGCAGGACAGCCAGTGAAACTCTAAACCTTCGGCATCGTCGCCAACATCGAAGGCCGCTGACTCACCTCAAAGTACCAGGCGGCCAACTGCGGATTCGACTCGCGCCACGCCAGGTCCGGGTGGCGCAAGTCGAGGTAACCCAACGCACACGCCACGCTGATCGCCGCCACATCGAAATGGCTGGTCAGTTCGGCGATCGCATCTTTCTCCAGCAATGCCAGGGCGCGGCGGATTTTGTCTCGCTGGCCATCGAGCCACGCATCCCAGTGTTTTTCCGGCGGGCGCAGGGCGACCTCGTAACGAACCATCACCGAAGCGTCCATGATCCCGTCGGCCAGGGAGGCCAGGGTCAGGCGCCGCCAGCGGGCCGATCCGTCGCGGGGAATCAGCGGATTGCCAACGTGTTGGTGATCGAGGTAATCGAGGATGACCCGGCTGTCATGGATGACGTTGCCGTCGGCCAGTCGCAGGGCCGGAATCTTGCCCAGCGGGTTGTCTTCATTCAGGGCCGGGTCCGGGTTCACTGGTGTCAGCACGCAGTCCTGCAATGCCACGCGGTCGGACTGACCGGTTTCGTGCAACAGCACCATGACTTTGCGAACGAAGGGCGATAAAGAATTGTGGAACAGGGTCATGCTGGGGGCGGACATGGCAGCATCTCGGTGTGGGGCAGTGCCGGGCAGCATAGCGCGTTAAAGCGATAGCTCAAGATGAGCAGCGAACACAAATCCCTGTAGGAGTGAGCCTGCTCGCGATGGCGGTATGACAGGCAACAGAAATGTCGACTGATACACCGCTATCGCGAGCAGGCTTGCTCCCACACAGGGTTATGTTCAGGTTGCCGGTTGCAAGGTGGCTTGCGGACCCGAAGCAGCCTGCTGTGGCTTCAGTTCGCGGGCGACGGTCCAGACGATGAACGCAGCCACGATGTCGAAAATCGCCAGCACCACGAACAGCGGGCTGTAACCGATCTTGGTCACCATCACGCCGAACACCATGGTGAAGGCCGCAGCGCCCAGGTAGCCGAACATCCCGCCCATGCCGGTGGCCGTGGCCACTTCATTTTTGCCGAAAGAGTCGGAGGTGATCGCATACAGCGCACCGGACAATGTCTGGTGAGCGAAGCCGCCGACGCACAGCAGCGCGATCGCGGTGTAGGGGCTGGCCACCAGGCCGATGCAGGCCGGGCCGATCATGCACGAGGCACCGAACAGCAGGACCATTTTGCGCGAGGTGAACAACGACACTTTGCAGTGCTTGTGGAACAACGGACTCAGGTAACCGCCCAGGACACAGCCAAGGTCGGCGGCCAGAAACGGCAGCCAGGCGAACATCGCGATCTCTTTGATGTTCATGTGCCGTTCGGTCATCAGGTACAGCGGGATCCAGGCGTTGAACGTCTGCCAGGCGGGCTCGGAGAGCATCCGCGCACTGGCGATGGCGTAGAAGTTGCGGCTGCCGATGATCTTCTTCCAGCTGCCCTTTTTCGTGGTCGGGTCTTTGAAGTGATCTTCCTGGCCACTGAGGATGTAATCGCGTTCTTCATCACTCAGGCGTTTTTGATCGCGTGGATGTTTGTAGAGGATCAGCCAGAGAAAGCTCCAGACAATGCCCAGCCCCCCGACGATCAGGAATGCCAGTTCCCAGCCGCTGTGCAGGATCGCCCAGACCACCAGCGGCGGCGCCAGCAGTGCGCCGATCGAAGAGCCGATGTTGAACCAGCCAATCGCAACCGAACGCTCCTTGGCCGGAAACCATTCGGTCGAGGCTTTGACCGCTGCCGGCAAACCGGCCGCTTCCATCAGGCCCAGCAGGCCCCGAACGAATGCCAGCCCTTGCCAGCCCGACGCCATTGCCGCTGCCGCACAGGCAATCGACCAAGCGAAGGCGAAGATTGCAAAGCCCATTTTGGTGCCGATGGCATCGATGATGTAGCCCGCCACCGGTTGCATCAGCGCGTAGCAAACCTGCCATGCAACCACGATGTGCGAGTACTGCTCGGTGGAGATGTTCATTTCGCTCATCAGGGTCGGAGCGGCCACTGAGAGGGTATTGCGAGCCAGGTAGTTGACCATCAGGCCGGCTGTCACCAGGCCGACCATCCACCAGCGGATGCCTTTGACTTTCATTGCTTCACCATGATTATTTTTGGATTTTGGTGTTAAACAAGGTTTGTTGTAGGTTGTCGTACAACATGCGTCTTTATAGAAGTGCAAGGGCGAAACTGTCAATAAATATGTCAAAGAATTTGCGGGTTCAGGCGACAGGCGGAGGAGGGTGTCGTCGTATGACTGCAGAGTTACACCGAGCTGTGGGAGCGAGCCTGCTCGCGATGGGCTCGCCACGGACAGACTGAAAAACTCGTCGGCCCCATCGCGAGCAGGCTCGCTCCCACAAGGATCAGCTGCGTTGCAGCAGGCCGCGCAGGGCGAGGACAGCGGGGACGCCCAGACCAAGCCAGCTCAAGGCGTCCCACACGCCGTCACCCAGCAGCGCAGCGAACAACCCCGCGGCGCTGAGCAGGGCGATGACGGTAGGCGTGGCAAACACCTTCCAGAAGTTCGACTGCCTTGGCCTCATGCCTGAGCTCCCGCTTGTTCAAGCACCGGTTTCGCCACCTTGCGCCGCACTATCCACAGATAAACTCCGCTGCCCAGGACAATAATTGTCAGTACGTCCAGGGTCGCCCAGAGGATTTTCATCGGCATGCCGCCGTAATCACCGAAGTGCAGCGGTTGCGACATGCCCATGGCGTCCATGTACCACGGTCGTTCGGCCACCGCCGTGACTTGCAGGGTGCTGGCGTCGATCAGCACCGGTGTCAGCAGGTGCGATGTCAGGTGGGTGCCGCCTTTCATGAACACCGCGTAATGGTGCTCGCTGGAAAATCGGGTGCCGGGGAAGGCGATGAAATCTGGCGTCATGCCCGGTGCGACTTCCTTGGCGATGTCGAGCAAATGGGTCGCGGGCGCCAATTGGGTCAGTGGCGGTGCGTCCCGGTACGGCGCGACCATCGCGCTCAGGCTGTCGTTGCGCCACGCGGCGATCAGCAGGTCGGCGCAGGCACTGATCACCCCGGTCACACCCACGACCAACGCCCACGTCAGGGTGACTACGCCGATCAGGTTATGCAGGTCGAGCCAGCGCAGGCGAGTCGACTTGTCCTGGCGCACAGTGGCAAATTTCAAGCGGCGCATGAACGGCAGGTACAGCACCGTTCCGGAAATAATGGCCGCGACAAACATCAGCCCCATGAACGCCAGCAGCAACTTGCCCGGCAGCCCGGCAAACATGTCCACGTGCAGGCGCAGCATCACCATCATGAAACCGCCGTTGGCTGACGGCATCTCCAGCGCTTCACCGGTACGGGTGTCGAGCATGAAGGTGTGCGACGAGTTCGGCTCGGTGCCGGCAGTGGCCGCCATGATGGTGATCGCTGCGTTGGGCTCGTCTTCGTCAAAGCCGAAATATTGCATGACGTCGCCAGGGCGATGTTTTTCAGCCGCCTGCACCAACTGCTGCAAATTCAGCTGCGGCGTGTCTGCCGGCATCTGCTTCAACTCCGCGGCATCGCCCAACAGGTGGTCGATCTCATGGTGGAAGATCAGCGGCAGGCCGGTCAGCGCCAGCATCAGCAGAAATACCGTGCAGATCAGGCTGGTCCAGGTGTGGACGCAGGACCAGCGGCGAATCGTTTTGCTTTTCATCTCATGGCCTTCAGAAATACCAAAGCCGTCCCTGTTGGACGGCTCGGTCTTGGGCGTGACAAATCAGGCCGTTACCACTTGTAAGTCGCACTGGCGACGACACTGCGCTGGTCGCCGTAGTAGCAGTAGAAACTGTCACAGGTGGAGATGTAGTCCTTGTCCAACAGGTTGGTTGCGTTGAGGGCCAGCGATGCGCCTTTCAGGCTGTTGTCCAGACGACCGAGGTCGTAATGAACCGCGGCGTCGAACACGGTGTAGGCGTCGGCCTTGCCCAGAAAAGTGTTGGCCTGGTCGCCATAGGTGTTGCCGGTATAGCGGGCGCCGGCGCCGAGGCCGAAACCGTCGAGCACGCCGTTGTGCCAGGTGTAATCGGCCCACAGCGAAGCTTGCTGGTTAGGTATCAGTTGCAGGCGATTGCCTTTGAAATCGCCTTTTTGCACTTCGGACTTGGCCAGGGTGTAGGCGGCGATGATTTTCAGGTTATCGGTCACATCGGACACCGCTTCCAGTTCCAGGCCCTTGACCTTCACTTCGCCGGTCTGGCTGGTGATCGGCGTGGAGCCGACGGTGGTGGTGACGGAAACGTTTTTCTGGGTCAGGTCATACACTGCCGCGCTGAGCAGGGTTTTGCTTCCCGGTGGCTGGTATTTCACGCCCAGCTCCCACTGCTTGCCTTCGGTTGGCTTGAACGATTCGGTGGCCGAGGCCAGGGCGCCAGTGGTTGGCTGGAACGATTCGGCGTACGACAGGTACGGCACAAAGCCCGAGTCAAACACATAGCTGATCGCCGCGTTGCCGCTGAAGGCCTTGTCACGCTCGGTGTTGGTGGCGTCGCCCTTGTTGAAGAATGTTGTGCCGGTGTGAACCCAGTCTTCACGGCCGCCGAGGGTCAGGCGCCATTGATCGAGGGCCATTTGATCCTGCACGTACATGCCGGTCTGGTGGGTTTTTTGGTCGTAGTCGTAGAACGCGGAGGAGCGCGGTGGACGAACGATTGGCTGGCCATAGATCGGGTTGTTGACGTTGGTGGTCAGCCCGTCACCGAAAATCGAGGTGTAGTTGGTGTTGCTGCGCTGATGGTCGAGACCGAGTAGCAGGGTGTGGCGCACATCGCCGGTGGCGAAGTCAGCCTGGAAGTTGTTATCCACGGCGAACTGGCTGATGTCTTCGTCGACGGTGGTGCTGGTGCGCCCGACGTTTCCTTGATTATCCACCTGCGTAAACGGGTAAGAGCCGACCGTGAGTCCCTGGAACGACAGGTCCGATTTGGTGTAACGCAGGTTCTGCCTGAATTGCCAGACGTCGTTCAGGCGATGCTCGAACGCATAACCCAGCGCGTAGTAGGTGCGGTCGTAGAACTCCCAATCCGGATCGCCCAGGTTCTTGTGATGGGACACCTTGCCAAACGGCATGTCGATCTTGGTGCCCTGCACCGGCAGGAACTGGCTGGTGATGCCGGTATCGTCGCGGGTGAATTGCGTGAGCAGGGTGAACGAGGTGTCGTCGTCGATGTTCCAGGTGAGGCTCGGCGCAATGTTGTAGCGCTTGTTGTCGACGTGATCGATCTGCGTGCCGCTGTCGCGCACCACACCGCTCAGGCTGTAGAGAAACTGGCCTGCGTCGTCGATCTTGCCGGTGTTGGCGAAGTTGATCTGGCGTTGGTTGTCGCTGCCGTATTGCAGCTCGATCTCATGGCTGTCCTGCGCGGTGGGACGGCGACTGACCATGTCCAGCAGGCCGCCCGGCGGGGTCTGGCCGTACACCGACGATGCCGGACCGCGCAGCAGGGCGAGGCGCTCGAGGTTCCAGGTTTCCTGTTTCGGGTTGGCATACACGCCTTTGGGCAGTGGCAAGCCGTCCAGGAACTGGGTCGGTTCGAAACCGCGCACGCGCAACCAGTCGGCGCGGGTGTCACTGCCGTAGCTGCTGGCGACGATACCGGGCATGTAGCGCACGGCGTCATCGAGGTTCTGCACGTTGCGATCGTCCATCTGCTGGCGGGTGGCAATCGAAATCGAGCGCGGCGCTTCGACCAGCGCGGTGTCGGTCTTGGTGCCTGCGGCGGTGCGGGTCGCCAGGTAGCCGTCCACCGGACCCCAGGCACTTTCGGTGTTTTCGACGCCGATGATGGCGGTTTCCGGCAGGGCCAGCACGCCCTCGGGAACGGCGACCAGACTGTAGGTGCCAGCGCTGCTTTGTTCCAGTTGCAGACCGCTGCCACGCAAGGCTTCACGCAGCGCGCCGGCAGCGTCGAACTGACCCTTCACCGGTGCCGAGGACTTGCCCGCCGCCAGCGATGGATTCAACGACAGCGCCAGGCCTGCCTGACTGGCGATCTGATTCAGGGTGCTGGCCAATGGCGCGGCCGGCAGGTCGTAGGCGCGAACGCTGGACGCCTGTTCAGCGGCGATCAGCGGGCTGCAGGCTAGAGGTGCACAAAGGGCAATGGCGACTGCCAGCAAGCTGGGACGCAACAGGGTGTCGAGCGAACGGGACATACAGCGGCTCCTGAATGGAAATATTTCTCAATTGCCTAGGTGCCGCACGAGATTTCAAAAGTGATAGGGCTGGATGAAAATAATTTCTATTCAGATAGCGATCGTTCCCATGCTCTGCGTGGGAACGATCATCAGGGCTTGGTTTGAGCCTTCGCCATCGTCACCCACCACGGTGTGTGCTGTTCGATCTGCACCGGCAAGGTAGGCAGCAGCGCGTTCAAGGCCTTGTCGGTGTCGTGCAGCGGGAAGCTGCCGGTGATTCGCAGGTCGGCTATCTCGGGCGCGAGCCCCAGATGCCCGCGACGGTAGCGAGCGAGTTCATGCACCAGATCTTCCAGTCGCGCGTTATCCACCACCAGCATGCCGCGAGTCCAGGCATCGGCGCCGAGGTTGAGCGCGGTGATCGGCCCCAGGCCATTGCCGCGCATCAGTACTTGTTGGCCCTCATGCAGAATCTGTTCTTCAGGACTTGATTGCGGATGCGCGGCCACCGCGGACTGCAACACGCTCAATCGCGTACCGTCGTCTTCGCGCCTGACAAGGAAGCGTGTGCCGAGTGCGCGCAGGCTGCCTTCGCGGGTCTCGACGATAAACGGCCGGGCATCGCCATGACCGGTCTCGACGAGAATTTCCCCTTCCTGAAGGACGACCAGCCGCTGCTTTTCATCGAAGCGCACATCGACGGCGCTGTGGGTGTTGAGGTTGATCAGCGTGCCGTCAGTCAGGCGCAGGGTGCGCTGCTCGCCGGTGGCGGTGCGTTGGTCGGCCAGCCAGTAGTCGATGGGCAGATAACGATCACCGGCGAACAGCGCCAATCCGATCACTGCAACCAGGCTGGCCACGCCGCTGCCCAGTTTGCGCACCCTGCGGCGAATGCTCTCGCGCGACTGCAACAGTGCCGTGCGGGCCGGGCCGCTGGCGACGCTGAAACGCTGGTCGAGCATGCCCAATTGGCGCCAGGCACGAGCATGTTCTTCGTGGGCAGCGTGCCACTTGGCAAACTCTTCGCGTTCCACCGGGTTGCCGGAATCGAGGGACAATTGCCAGGCAATCGCCGCGTCCAGCACGCGGGCGGACACCGGTTTGGAACTGGCCGGGCTCATACCGGCTCACCGTACAACGCGATGTAGCACTGACGAATGCCTTGGGCCAGATATTGGCGAACTCGAGGCACCGACACGCCCAGGCGTTCGGCGATGTCGGCATGGCCAAGGCCGTCGAGACGGTTAAACAGAAACGCTGCCCGCGCCTTGCTCGACAGTTTGCCGAGCAGGCGGTCGATGTTTTTCAGGTCTTCGAGAATCAGCAGTTGTTCTTCCACCGACGGTTGTTCGCCTTCGGGAATCAGCATCAATTCGGTGAGGTAGGCCTGTTCCAGCGCTGCGCGGCGGAAATAGTCGAACAGCAAGCCTTTGGCGATTGCCACCAGAAACGCCCGCGGTTCGCGAGGTTCCTTCAGCTCGTCGCGGCCCAGCAAACGCACGAAGGTGTCCTGACTCAGGTCTTCGGCCCGTTGCGGGCAGGCCACGTTGCGTCGTAGCCAGGCCAAGAGCCAACCGCGATGGTCGCGATACAACGCACCAACGAGCTCATTTTGAGGGCTTTGGACTGACGACACGCGGCATCACCGATTGGGAAGTATTAACTAACGAGAATTATTCGCGATTGTGGCAGAGGCGGGGGAGGTAAGCAATTGGCCACTGGTCAGGTCAGGCGGGAGAAGACTCTAGGAGCTCCTCCCGGGGGGACGGGATATCAGAACGACGGTGCGCGCTGCTTGCGTTTCCACTGATTCACCCGCTGCTGCAAATTCAGCGGACTGTGAATCTGCTGCTGCCGCGCCCGGCTGAACAAAATCAACGCCAGCTCGGCAGTGGCCAGTGCATCGGCGCTGGCGTTGTGGCGTTCGAAGACTTCAAGCTTGAACCAGTCGATCCAGTCATCGAGCCCGGCGTCGCGAATATGCGCCTGAGGGCACAGCAGCGGTGCGATGTCCGCCACATCCAGAAATGGATGCTGCAACTTGTAGCCCAGATGGTCCTTGAGCGCGCGTCCGAGCATGTGCTGATCGAACGGCGCATGAAACGCCAGGACGGGACTGTCACCGACGAACTCCATGAAATCGAGCAGCGCCTGCGCCGGATCGCTGCCAGCGGCAATCGCGCTGGGCCCCAGGCCATGAATCAACACGCTGGGGGCCAGTTTCAGGTCGGCGCATTGCAGCGTGCGTTCGAACTGCTGGCTGAAATCAATCGCCCCGTCCTCAATCACCACCGCACCGATGGACAGCACTCGATCCTTGTTCAGGTTCAACCCGGTGGTTTCCAGATCCAGCACCACCCAGCGTTGCTCGCGCAGGCTGCATTCACTTAGCTCCGGGGCCGAAGGCAGCCGTTGCAGGCGTTGCTGGAGTTCTCCGGGAAGGCTTGGCCCCGCCGGACGCAGCCATGAAAACAGGCTCATAGCTGATACCGCAGGGCCAGGCTGCTTTGCAGGCGTTGAGCCTGGCGCAGGGATTCACGCAGGATCCGCCGATCCAGATGATTGAGGCTGTCCGGGTCGACCCGGTTGGAGTAGGGCAAGTTCTCCCGGGTTTGCAACTGATGCTGTTGCATGCGGGTTTGCTGGATGAAGTGGTAGGCCTCTTCATAGGCCGCGCCGTCCAGTCTTTCGATGACTTCCTTGGCGACCAATTGGCGAAAACGCTCCAGGGTATTGTTCGCCTCGATACCGTGGGCCAATGCCAGCAGTCGGGCGGCATCCACAAACGGCGTCAGCCCCTGGACTTTCAAATCCAGCGTGGCTTTCTCGCCATTCTTGCGCGCCAGCACAAACTCGCGAAAACGTCCTACCGGCGGCCGGTTGCGCAACGCATTCTCGGCCATCATTCGCTGGAACAATCGATTGTCGCCGACCTGGTCGAGAATCCCTTTGCGCAATTGCTCGCAACCTTGCTCATCGCCCCAGACCACGCGCAGGTCGAAATAAATGCTCGATCCCAACAGGTTCTCCGGCGTCGCCTCGCGGATAAAGGCTGCAAAACGCCGCGCCCATTCAGCACGCGACAAACACAACTCGGGGTTGCCGGCCATGATGTTGCCTTTGCACAGCGTGAAGCCACACAGTGCCAGGCTTTGGTTGATCTGCTGGGCGATGGGCAGCAACTTGCCACGAATCTCCGCCGCGTGAGCCGCGTCCCGGGCTTCGAATAGGATGCCGTTGTCCTGGTCGGTGTGTAGCGTTTGTTCGCGGCGGCCTTCACTGCCAAAGCACAGCCAACTGAACGGCACGCCCGGGTCGCCTTTTTCGGCGAGGGTCAGTTCGATGACCCGGCACACGGTGTGGTCGTTGAGCAGGGTAATGATGTGGGTGATCTGGGTCGACGATGCGCCGTGCGCCAGCATGCGCTCGACCAGTTGGCCGATCTCGCCGCGCAGCGCCACCAGGTTTTCCACTTTCTGCGCACTGCGAATGGTCCGCGCCAAGTGCACGAGGTCCACCCGTTGCAGGGAAAACAGGTCTCGCTCGGACACCACACCGCACAGACGATGGTCCTTCACCAGGCAGACGTGGGCGATGTGCCGTTCGGTCATGGCAATCGCCGCATCGAAGGCGCTGTGGTCCGGCGTCAGGAAAAACGGCGCGCGGGTCATGTGGTGCTCGATGGCCTCGTTGAAATTATTGATGCCGTCGGCCACTACATGACGCAGGTCGCGCAGGGTGAAAATGCCCAACGGCGCTTTATGCTCGTCGACGATCACGATGCTGCCGACCTGTTGCTCATGCATCAGGCTCACGGCTTCACGCAGCGGCGTGGCGCAACTGCAGGTTACCGGATGACGCATGGCCAATTCGCCAAGGCGTGTGTTCAGCGAGTATTGAGTGCCGAGGGTTTCCACGGCCTTTTGCTGGACTTGCTGATTGACCTGATCAAGCAGGCTGCTGACGCCGCGCAGGGCAAAGTCGCGGAAGGCATTGGACAGTGCGAACAGTTTGATGAACGCCAGCTTGTTCAGCTGCAGGCAAAAGGTGTCTTCGGCGGCCAGGTGTTCGGTGCGGGTCGCACGCTCACCCAGCAGCGCCGCGAGGGGGAAGCACTCCCCGGTGGTGATTTCAAACGTGGTCTCGGTGCCACCCGTGGCCGTGTGCGGGCGTTCACCCACGACCCGGCCTTGCTTGACGATGTAGAAATGCTCAACCGGCCCATCGGCGGGTTTGATGATGCTTTCGCCCGGGGCATAAAAACGTAGCTGACATTGTTCAACCAGGTACGCCAGGTGAGCGTGTTCCATTTGATTGAAGGGCGGGAAGCGCTGGAGAAATTGCAAAGTGCCCTGGATGTTCTGCAACACCGCGGTTTTCCCTGCCTGTGTGAAGGCGTCCGCTTTACTCATAACCTATTACCGCAGTCTTTTTTTGAATTGTTGTGGTCGGGTGACTCCGTCATGGTCGGCCCCTGCGCGCAGAGTGCCCATTGGACGTAAGTCTAGGTAGGCAGTACGGGTGTCGGAAGTTAGGAAATGTCTGACGCAAATACGGGAAAAACCCCCTACATTGGCTATAGGAAAAGTTTCCGACGAAGTGCACATTGAAGGTCTGCTTAGCGATGTCTGACGAAAGTGCTAGGGGATTGAATCGAAATCGTAGAGAAAGCCATGTCCGACCACGATATTTTGAGTGACGCTGAGCGCGAGGCGCTGAGTGCCGTCATGCTCGAACCTGATTTGCCGCCACAGCGAGTGCTGATCGTCGATGACGATAAGGACGCGCGGGAGTTGCTTTCGGAGATTCTTGCACTCGATGGCATCCGCTGCCTGACCGCTGCCAGTGGCGAAACCGCCCTCAAGATGTTGAGCGAGAAACCATCGATTGGTCTGGTCATCACTGACTTGCGCATGGGGCATATCGATGGCCTGGACCTGATCCGCCATGTTCGTGAGTCAGTTCGGGCGGCCATGCCGTTCATCATTGTTTCCGGTGACGCTGACGTCAAAGATGCAATCGCCGCAATGCATTTGAGCGTGGTCGACTTCCTGCTCAAACCTGTCGATACCGGCAAGCTGTTGGCGCTGGTCAAGCATGAGTTGGGACTAGGAATGGATATGCAGGACCTTATTGAAATAAAAAGGCCCTGATCTTTCGATCAGGGCCTTTTTTTGTCCGGCGTCAGCGCTCAGTTACAGGCCATTGGCAGCCTTGAACTCGCGACGACGACGGTGCAGAACCGGCTCGGTGTAGCCGTTCGGCTGTTTGGTGCCCTCAACCACCAGTTCGACCGCTGCCTGGAAGGCGATGTTGCTATCGAAGTTTGGTGCCAGCGGACGGTACAGCGCGTCATTGGCGTTCTGACGGTCAACCACCGGCGCCATGCGCTTGAGGCTTTCCATCACTTGCGCTTCGGTGACGATGCCATGACGTAGCCAGTTGGCGATGTGCTGGCTGGAAATACGCAGCGTCGCACGGTCTTCCATCAGGCCGACGTCGTTGATGTCCGGCACTTTCGAGCAACCCACGCCCTGATCGATCCAGCGCACTACGTAACCGAGAATGCCCTGGGCGTTGTTGTCCAGTTCGTTCTTGATCTGCTCTGGCGTCCAGTTCGGGTTGACGGCCAGCGGGATGGTCAGGATGTCGTCCACCGAAGCACGCGCACGTTTGGCCAGTTCGGCCTGACGGGCGAACACGTCGACCTTGTGATAATGCAGCGCGTGCAGCGCGGCGGCGGTTGGCGATGGAACCCAGGCGGTGTTGGCGCCGGCCAGTGGGTGAGCGATTTTCTGTTCGAGCATCGCCGCCATCAGGTCAGGCATGGCCCACATGCCTTTACCGATCTGGGCGCGACCTTGCAGGCCGGTGCTCAAACCGATGTCGACGTTCCAGTTCTCGTAGGCGCCGATCCACTTCTCGGCCTTCATGTCAGCTTTGCGCACCATCGGGCCGGCTTCCATGGAGGTGTGGATTTCATCGCCCGTGCGGTCGAGGAAACCGGTGTTGATGAACACCACACGCTCGCTCGCTGCCTTGATGCAGGCCTTGAGGTTGACCGTGGTGCGGCGCTCCTCGTCCATGATCCCGACTTTCAGCGTGTTGCGTGGCAGACCGAGGACTTCTTCGATGCGACCGAACAGCTCGTTTGTGAACGCGGCTTCTTCCGGACCGTGCATCTTCGGTTTCACGATATAGACCGAGCCGGTGCGGCTGTTCTTGCGCGAGCTGTTGCCATTGAGGCTGTGAATCGCCGCCAGGCTGGTCACCAGACCGTCGAGAATGCCTTCCGGCACTTCGTTGCCGTCTTTATCGAGAATCGCGTCGATGGTCATCAGGTGACCGACGTTGCGCACGAACAGCAGCGAACGACCGTGCAGGCTCAGTTCCTTGCCGTCGACACCGGTGTAGGTGCGGTCGGCGTTCATGGTGCGGGTAAAGGTCTGGCCACCCTTGGAGACTTCTTCCGCCAGGTCGCCCTTCATCAGGCCGAGCCAGTTGCGGTAGATCACCACTTTGTCATCGGCATCGACAGCGGCAACGGAGTCTTCGCAGTCCATGATGGTGGTCAGCGCGGCTTCCATCAGGATGTCCTTGACGCCGGCAGCGTCGGTCTGGCCGACCGGGGTGCTGGCATCGATCTGGATTTCGAAGTGCAGGCCGTTGTTTTTCAGCAGGATCGCGGTCGGTGCCGAGGCATCGCCGTGGAAACCGATCAGCTGGGCATCGTTGCGCAGGCCGCTGTTGCTGCCGCCTTTAAGGGCGACGACCAATTTGCCGTCAACGATTTTGTAGCCGGTGGAGTCGACATGGGAGCCGGCCGCCAAGGGCGCCGCTTCGTCGAGGAAGGCGCGGGCGAAGGCGATAACCTTGTCGCCGCGAACCTTGTTGTAACCTTTGCCTTTTTCCGCGCCGTTGGCTTCGCTGATGGCGTCGGTGCCGTAGAGCGCGTCATACAGCGAACCCCAGCGGGCGTTCGAGGCATTGAGCGCGAAACGGGCATTCATGACCGGCACCACGAGTTGCGGACCGGCCATGCGGGCGATTTCGTCGTCGACGTTTTGCGTCGTGACCTGGAAATCGGCCGCTTCTGGCAGCAGATAACCGATGTCTTGCAGGAAGGCTTTATAGGCCACGGCATCGTGCGCCTGACCGGCACGCGCTTGGTGCCAGCCATCGATACGAGCCTGGATATCATCGCGTTTGGCGAGTAGGGCTTTGTTCTTCGGGGCCAGGTCATGAATGACCTTGTCGGCACCGGCCCAGAACTTATCGGCGGTGAGGCCGGTACCGGGAATGGCTTCGTTGTTCACGAAGTCGAACAGGAC